>Ga0307372_10000307_pt1 | contig 87748 bp, 82 predicted proteins | sample OX1MG_FD_202533 | JGI IMG/M metagenome (GOLD analysis project Ga0307372, IMG submission 202533) | Soil microbial communities from Risofladan, Vaasa, Finland - OX-1 | ecosystem: Environmental > Terrestrial > Soil > Coastal area > Acid sulfate soil | place: Finland: Risofladan, Vaasa | collected... | reverse complement strand
CAGCGCCCTTCGACGGAGGAAGCGGCACTCGAGGTCCGAGTCGCCAACGAGTCCCCTGATCGGTCGTGCTGACCAAATAGAAGGGCTCGCTCGCGTGCTTCGACGAGCCCTCATACGAATTTGACGCGATGCCGTAGCCGAGGAACGGCGACACGAAATCTACCGAGTCAATCTGAGTGCCCGTACCTAACGAGACGTTGGTCAGCAACGGCCACTTATTCGTAGCACCAACGGAAGTCGCCGCCGCGAGATCGGCGAATCCTGCGAACACGACCACCGAGACAATCACCCGCGCGCCCACACCCCACATAGAGGCGAGTCTTCCACCAGGAAGGGCCCCTGCACCTGTCAGTTCATCAATGTCCTGCCCAGCGACGTGAATTTCAAGTAACAAGAGTTCATTAGTGTCGGAGACCCAACGTGGCCACGCCGCAATCTTGTTCGAAGCGTGCAGGAAGTTGGGATGTTCATCGAGATTGGCGCTCGGTGTCGACTAACTTCGGCCATAGCCGCCCCTAACCGGGCGATGTCGTCCTTATCGAAGTGTGTGGTATGAGTTTCGATGAACTCAACTGGCGTCGTTTTCCCACGTTCGCCCATCGTACGCACGACCATTGGTGTCGAACGAACTCATTTCGCCATCTCTCAAACTCGAAATCTCGACTGCGGACTCTGTTCGCCCCGACTTCATTCATATTCGTCATGAACTTCTTGCCAGCGAACTTCGCTTCCGTATTTAAGTTTACGACTTATCCTCGTTATCGCTGCCCATCAATTTGGAGTCACTCGTGTCGTCGTTACCCATCAATTTGGAGTCACTCGTGTCGTCGTTCCCCATCAATTTGGATTCACTCGTGTCGTCGTTACCCATCAATTTGGCGCTACTTGAATCTTCGCCACCCATCACATCTGAATCATCGTCGTTTCGCCCTTGCGGAAATTCCTCGTCCATACTCATACGTCTCCTCTATTAGTTCGGTTCAATGAAGCTTCAAAACATCCGCGGCGCTTGCCGTGAGGTGCAACTAACAAGTTATGGGTAGTTTCCGAACTATGGACCAGGTTTTCATGAAGTCATCGCGGGCGAGCCCGGTAACCCGTGGACTCGTTGTACGGGGCCCAACCCTTCCCACGCGTTCGGAAATGGAGTGCCTAGACGTTTGAGTTCTTCAACGTGCAGTGTCGAAAGCTCCTCAAGTCGCTTGGCGCCCTTCGCGCTGAGATGGAGTCGAACAAGGCGGTGATCCTTCTCATCTCTCGTGCGCTTTATGAGCCCGGCAGCGACCGCTCGGTCAATCAAGCCGACCACCGAGTGGTGACGAAGAAGTAGGTAGTCGGCCACTTCACCGACGGTAGGTCCCTGGGACTCGGCGTGCCCTCGAACAGCCAGTAATAACTGATGTTGGGCGCCAGTCAGCCCCGCCGCCCGGGCTTGCTGATCACTCCAACGCTCGAAGTGTCGCATCCCTGTCCGCAAGGCGAGCAGCCGAGCGTACGTTTCATCAGGAAGATCCACTGGTTCCATAATAGCATCGTATTACGATAGATTGTTAGATTATGATGACTCGTTTTCGAACCCCGACTCGTGGCGTTCGGCGGTCCGCTCGCGAAGTAGGCAACCGTGGCTGAATCCATTGACCCTGATGAACCGGTGAAGGAGGAATCTTCGATGCCGTCTTCGGCCGCGAGCGCTCCTCACGCAGACGCGGCTGAGCAAGCCCTCGGTGACTTCACGACGACGCCGGACATCCTCAAGCTCGTTCCCTTAGCCGTCATTATTGGAGTTCTCGGTGCTGGCGTCTCGCTGGCACTGCTGGACATGATTGGCTTTTTCACCAATCTCTTGTACTTTCAACGTTTCAGCGTGCATCTCGTGTCGCCTTATGGCAACACCTTGGGGCCCATCGCCGTTCTCATCCCGATTGGTGGCGGACTGATTGTGGGACTGATGGCTCGCTTTGGCTCGGAACAGATTCGAGGGCACGGTATTCCCGAAGCAATGGAACGCGTCCTCATAAATGGCAGCAGAGTGCAGCCGCGCCTCGCCATCTTGAAACCCATCTCGAGCGCCATCAGTATCGGAACAGGCGGTCCCTTCGGAGCGGAGGGTCCGATCATTCTTACCGGTGGCGCGATTGGCTCGATCATCGGACAGTTGTTTCCACTTACAGCCGTGCAACGCCGAAGTCTGCTCGTGGCCGGAGCGGCGGCAGGGATGAGCGCTGTGTTCGGGACGCCCGTCGCCGCGACGCTGTTCGGGGTAGAGCTTCTGGCGTTTGAGTTTCGGCCCCGTTCCATGGTACTCATCGGCATTGCGGCAGCGACGGCCGACGGGCTTCGCATGGCCGTGGCGTCGGCTCACCTCGTGACACCCCAGCCGATCTTCGTCATTCCGGGGCACGCGTCAATCAATGGCTTTGATCTCCTTGGTGCGGCGGTCATTGGCGTGGCATGTGGGTTTGGAGCGTGGGTCATGACCCAGGCCGTCTACCTCTTCGAGGACGCGTTCAAGAAACTGACGAAACATCTTCATTGGATGTGGTGGCCGATGATCGGCGGACTCATCATCGGGCTTGGCGGCCTCGTTGATCCGAGAGCTTTAGGCGTTGGCTACGGCACCATTCACGCCGAACTTCTCGGAAAACTGACGATTGGTGCGCTCATTCTCCTGGTCGTCGTGAAACTCGTTATATGGTCCGGCGGTCTCGGCAGTGGAACGAGTGGGGGCATCCTGGCTCCGATTTTGATGATGGGCGCCGCGATTGGCGGAATGGCTGGTCACTTGTTGCCGGGCGCGACGCCCGGTGTATGGGCGCTCGTGGGTCTCGCCGGAGCTCTGGCGGGCGTCACGCGCTCGCCGTTTACGGCCATCATTTTCGCCTTCGAGCTCACGTACGATCAGCACATTCTCCTGCCGCTTCTCGTGGCGGCCACCATCGCGCACTTGGTGAGTGTGCTGGTCCTCAAGCGCTCGATCCTCACCGAGAAGGTCGCACGCCGCGGTTTTCACGTCATGCGCGAATATTCGGTCGATCCTCTCGAGGCGACCTTCGTACGCGAGGTCATGGACACCGAGGTCTTCACCATTGATCCAGAGGACCGCCTCGCCGACATCTACCTCGCGTTGCCTGAAGGTTCGACCGAACGACGCCAGCGTCTCTACCCAGTACTGGACAGCGAGAATCGTCTGAGGGGAGTTCTCCCCTGGTCGATGGTTATCAGTGCGAAGGACGACCCGAACCGACGAGTTCAAGAATCAATGGTGGAAGTTCTCATCACTGCGTACCCTGACGAGATTCTGCGGTCCGTCGCCGACCGGATGGCGGCGCACCAAGTGAGCGTGATCCCCGTAGTGGACCGCGACGACGAGACGCATCTGGACGGGCTCATTACGCAGTTCGACTTATTGAAAGCTCGAGAGAAGCTTCTCGTGGAGGAGCGTCACACCGAGCGTATATTGACGCTCAACTGGATCACGTCACCTCGTAGCACTCGAGAACTCATCGAGACGACCGAACTCGCTGAGGGTCGAGACGGGTCGGGAACACGATGAACCGGACGATCGTGAACTTTCGCGCCGACGACCAGGGCGACTGGGTGGCGGAGCTTTCGTGCGGTCATCGTCAGCACGTTCGCCATCGTCCACCGTTCCAAGTCCGCGCGTGGGTACTCGACCACGAGACTCGACGTTCGAGAATCGGAAGTTTAATTTCCTGTCCACTCTGCGATCGAGCGGAACTACCAGACGAACTCCAACTCGTCCAGTCGACACCGAGATGGGACGAATACACGATGCCGGTGAGACTTCAGTGTCTACAACGTCTTGGGGAAGATACTTGGGGACGAATAACGGTGCACAGTGGTCGACTGCGTTATACAAGCCGAGGTGAAGTTGACATCGATGTCATTATCGACTCTTCCGCTACGCAGGCGATCCCCCCGGGTCTTGATCACTCGCTAGAAGCGATCGGCCCCGTAATCTTTTCAATCGACTTCTTCTCCATCGATCGCGGCGCGGTTGAAGAATCGCCCGAATGCGCAAAATTGCTTCCGGAGGTGAATCAAGAGGTGACGAGCACCGCGTCCGACGTTGGTGGTGACTCAGCGTGTTGGGCCAACCTCGTCTGCGCTGAGTGCGGAGGAATTCTCAACGACGTGGCGCACTCCCACACCACCAAAGGATCAGCGTGAGCGAACGAATCAACTAGTGAGTGAAAGCGTGATTAACAATGATTTCTGATCGTTATCTGGAACAATACGAGTTCTCCTGTACTCACTGCCACTACATTTGGCGCGAGACGTTTGAAGTGCGAGAGATTGAAGACTCAGAAGGAGGGTCGTGGCGCTACTTCTACTTGGCGGGATCGCCCGCAGCGTCTCCGTCGATTCGAAACACGTGCCCAAGTTGCAAGCGAGCCGACGCGCAGCATCGACAAATTGACCGCCGCCAATTGCCGGTACGGGACAGTCTCTGACCGGAGGCGTTCGAGCCGGTCTGTATTCACCGCTCGTTGGGCGCAATGAGAAGTTACCCATCAGAGGAACTCTCATAACGGCTTCGTTCATTGAGCGATCCTTCGCCGCGGGGTCCCGGGCCCGCGGCGTCAAGTGACCCAGTGCGGCAACCTCATACTGAAAGCAGTCCCAAGAGTCACGCCAAGCTGGTGAGAGGTATGCCTCTCGGTGACCCGACGTTGTTCATCTCATAAAGGCATCGGTGGCTCACACCATGTCAGCCCTGACGGTTGTTCAAGCGCCCGCAGGACGCCCTTTCTGCGAGAGCGCAGATAGATCGCGAATCAATATAGATGTGTTTAGGATCAAGTAGATGAGTCAAGACGTCACTGAGGCAACGCGCAGTTCTTCGCGCCGCATTATCGTCGCGGTCATCGCCGTCACGCTCGCAACGGGCGCAGTATTGGATGTCGCGCATGTCCGAGCCAGTACCCAGGTGCCAAACGCTGGTTCGCAGACGCCTCATACATCTGGTTCACCCGTGTCCTACATCTACACGTGCTGCAGCGTCCGTTTCGTGAACACCGTGTACCACCCGGGTGAAGTCCTAGCGTTGCATTGGATTCGTGAAGTAAATCAACCAGCTCAGAACTCGCGCTACACGATCATCTTGAAGGAGCGACTCTCGGGTCCTTTCTCCAGCGTGGCGACGCTCAAAGCGAAAGTCGCGGCCTCACCAACGAGATCCGAGCCGGTGGAGATCTCGGCGCCGGTGATTCGAATTTCGAACACAAAGGCTCGCGAACCAATCCCCCTAATTCACATACCACTCAACGCGCCAGCGGGCTATTACCACGTCTCCATAGGCATCTACTACAACAACACCAGAGAGGGCACCGAGGCCGCGTCCATTCTTCGCATATCGCCGTAGTTTGAAGATCCCGATCGAATCACGGTCCGGGCTGGAACTACAAATGGAATCTATGTTGATAGCCGAAAGTTCGCCGTCCGACTCGGGAACCCGACGGCGAGTAACGTCTGGATATTCGGCTTCGTTCGCTGATTTAAGGTCGGACGATTTATGGTCGTACCTGGAGAAAAGGACAGTGCCATGTTCAAAGTTGTCGTAGTTGGGGCTGACGATTCACCGACCGCCCGGCGTGCCGTAGAGGCCGCGACAGAGATGGCGGTGATGTCGAATGGTGCATTACACATTGTGATGGCCTACGAGACCACCGCCTCTCGCGATGATCATCTTCCCAGCGAGTTCCGAAATCTAAGTCACGATGGTGAGGTGGAGGCCGCCCTCCAGCTCTTGTCATTCATTCCTAAGAAGCGAGGCATTGAACCAACACTGCACTCGGCCACTGGCGACCCGGCTGAAGCGATCATCAAGAAGGCCACGGAACTCAAGGCCGACCTGGTCGTCGTTGGCAATCGCGGCATGCGCGGTGTGCGACGAGTCCTCGGGAGTGTGCCCAATAGCGTGGCCCACGGTGCGCCCTGCTCTGTCGCGATCATTGACACCACGGAGTAGTGCCTGCAGCAAATGATCTCAGCTGAGGCATCTGTTCGGATATTCGATAGTTACCTTCGCGGTTAGGACACCAGCGAGTCGCCACAGGCGAACTACGCTCAGAACAAGTTTTGAATCAGGCCGAGTAGGGAGCAACGATGCGCATTCCACCAGAAGGAATCGAGATGCTGGCCCAACAACCTCTGTTTGCGGGACTTTCTCGAAAGGAATTGAACTCGGTGGCGGCGCTCGGCGTCACCGTAGAAATTGCGGCCAATCAGGTGCTGACCAAAGAGGGCGCCATCGGCCAGGAGGCATTTCTAATTATTTCTGGAAGTGCACGCTGCACCGTCGACGATCAAGTAGAGGTAGCCAACCTCAGGCCCGGTGACCTGTTCGGCGAGATGTCACTGCTTGACGGAGCTCGCAGGAGCGCCACCGTTACTGCCGACACTGACATGACCGTCACGGTGTTCGAACGGAGCGAATTTATTCGCTTAGTTGAGACATCTCCAGTGGTCGCTATGAAGTTGTTGGCGGCAATGGCCGCCCGCCTACGTGCGGTTGATCTTGAGTTCAAAAACCGGCGCACCGATGAAGGATGACTGCGGCGAATCACTCCGTTAGAGGAATATCGTCATCGATGAATTGCCGATTCAGGTGCGAATAGTCCCCCAGGAGTTAAGTTGACGGATCAGAAGCAAGGTACGAAGCCAGCATCACACTGAGTCAGGCCCAACCTCTTAAGGCGACCCTGACAACATGCGTTCACCACAGCAGCCGCAAACGGTACCTACGAAGGTGTGGACGATAAGACTTTGAAATCACGAGCGATTGAGCCGATCGCAAATCGTTGGTGTCGGAGACCCGATGCCATAGGTCTGCTACCACCAATTGGCGCCTTCAGATCGAGGAGCCGAGCGTCGACTTACCGGTGAAAGATAGCCGTCACGCCGGGTAGATCCATGAAGGCAGTCTGATCCGCCGTCACGACCACCCGATTTGACGACAGCGCGCTGGCAGCGATAATCAAGTCGTGCGCCCCTCGAGGACTTCCCCGTTTTCGCACCGCCACCAAAAGTTGGGAGTGAGCGCGTGCTACGGAGAGGTCGTAATCAACAATCGGAACCGATGCCACGATTTCATCGAAAAGCCCTTGGCGACTGAGTCTGGTTTTGCCTTTGGACATCTCCACACCCACCAAGAGTTCAGCCAAGGTAATTGCCGCCACGGCAATGTCATCATCGTCATCGATGACGTCGTCGAGACTCTCCTTCGACCGTTCCGCGTCGACGAAAAAGGTCGTGTCAAGTAGCAGTCTGCTCAGAATCGTTCCTTCGAGACGACCAGCTCACGAACTTCTCGAATCACGGACATCCATTGAGCGTCGACTGGATGGCGCTTGATCAAAGACTTCACATCCGCGCCCCGTCCCTTCGCCACCGGCTCAATTTGGGCCACGACTCGACCTCGTCGCGCGATGAGAATTCGTTCACCTTTGTGTTCTACGGCGTCGAGAAGTTCGGCGAAGTTCCTCGACGCTTCGGTGGCGCTAATTTCAGTCATGAAATCAGATTATCAGATAATTGGTGTCGGAGACCCGACAGCCCAGGTCTGGTACCAGGCACTGGCGACTTCTCAATCACGTCAATCTGATGTGATTCGTTGAACTCCACACGTGGCTATTGGTAAACGTCGCGTCGATGACCGATGGCAACGACCACGATGAGGAGTACCCCGTCATCGATGGTGTAAATGATGCGGTAATCGCCTACCCTCAGCCGGTAGCCGGGCCGTCCTCGAAGGGGCCGAGACGCCGGCGGACGCGGGTCTTGCGCGAGCATCGCAATGGCGCCTTGAATGCGCGGCTGCGTGGAACGAGCAATCTTTCGAATTTCGCGCAGGGCCGCGGGCCGGAACTCAATTCGATATTCATTCACGACCAGCCGAGATCGATCTTCACCTGTTCCCAGGGAATGTTGGCACCCTCTTCTGCTAACGAAGTGTCGTACGCGGCGACATCTTGTGACTCTTCATACGCTTCGAGCATTTCGTCATAATGTTCGGGGCTCACCACGACGGCAGCCCGACGCCCGTAATGCTCCAGGACCACCGGCTCTGATTGGGACATCTCCACCACGTCGGAGAGTTTTTCGCGTGCCTTGCTGACCGAAATTTTGCTCATGACCTAATTGTACAACACCTAAGTCACTTTTGTACAACTTGGTGTCGGAGAGCCGATGGAACACATCTGCTACGAGTCATTGACAACTGACCTGAGCCGAACTGGTTGATGTCGGAGACTCGAACCAACAGAATTGATACCTAGCTTTGGAGATTGTTGTCAAGAAACTTTCAATATTGACCGTGAACAATCAACTTTGTACATCCTCGTTTGGCGGCGCCCAATCGCCAGGTCGACCCGTATGGTTGGCCAACTCGAGCGACCACTTCCACCAACTGCGGTCTTTGGAGTGATGCCATTCACGAAGCAGCCCCACCTCACCACCAGCTAACAACACGGGCAGTCCGTAGTGACTATCGTCCGGCCACACTTCGCTTCGACTTATCACGTCATCATGAATCGTGAGCATCGTCATTGGTAAGTAGTCACCAATGCGGTCGAGGTTTGCGACCGGGATGATTACATCTCCTTGATCATCGACAATCTCAACCGACAGATGAGCGGGGGCCGCGTGAATCAAAGCTCTGGTGAAACCGCTCGCCGTCGAGGCTCGTGCAAACTCAAGGCCGTTCATCGCTCCTTCACGCGACCGCAGACTCCAGGTCCAATTAGCCATCAAATTCACCCCCTCATCCATTGAGGCTAATGATGAGTTGTGGATTGAAAACCAACGTTCAATGACTGGTGTCGGAGACCCGACGCAACAGATCTGCAATCTTGCACTGGCGACTTGAACGGTGAGACGGATCGCCAAGTTAGTGTCAGGAGTAGCCGACTGCGAGCGCTAGTGTGCGTCGGTGCGTGGGTGCGTGGGTGCGTCGGTGCGCCACGCGGTCCCGCGACACGCCCACACGACCCTTCAGTCGCGATCCATCCAACTAGCCACGCAGGCCTCGTTGCCCTGCGCGTCGGCCAGGACCCACCACGAGGGCGCGTATTGGTCGGTGATCAGGTGTCCGCCCGCAGCGATCGCCGCTGCGACGCGCGCCTCGGCTTGATCGTGAGGCACGCAAATATCCACGTGGATTCGATTGCGCTGTGGGCGTGGTGAGTCCATTTCCTGAAACCAGAACGACGGCCCGCGGAAATGGGGGTCAAACAGGTCCTCGTCACCCTTCTCCCGGTAGTCGAGGACGGCCTGCCAGAACGCCCGCACCTCGGAAATGAGCAGCGCGTCGATTGAAACCTGCACATCCTGCACGGCGGTCGGGTCGGCGGGCGCGCCAAGCGCGCGAGCCGCCACCGAGATCTGCCGGGCCAGCTCGACGTCGGGCTGGCTCAGTCCGTCGACCTCGTGCGTTACTAGCCGTACCATCACACCCGCGTACCGCAGGTCGACGTCGGGGTGGTGGTTCGCCGCGTCGGCCAGTTCGCCGATCACGTCCACGAGCCTGACGCCCGTGGCGAAGGTTCCTGTGCGGAAGTGCGCGTACGCGCCGTTCATCAATACTCGCCAGTCTTCGACACCCTCAGCCTCGTGGAACTGTCGAGGAGTAATTCTCTCAGGCACGCCTCTCAATCTAGTCGGCGAGTCCCGGAAGATCACCAGATCACTGTATTGTCTCTGACGCCAAGTTAGACAATCTTGCCTGATCACGGCGAGCCCGTGACGGACTCTACGTTGCTACTACCACGCACTGGCGTTTAGTCGCTTAATCCAATCCGGTGTCGAAGACCCGACGCCCCAGAAATGCAACCTCGCATTGGTGACTTGACGTAAACATGGACTGATTGGTGCCGTAGACGGGACGCAGATCTAACGCCAAGATACAAATTTTTACCTGGTCACGGCCAGTCAGCGTGACTTAAAGTTACTGGTACCCAATACTGGCGTGTTGACCTATCTCAGTATGCGCGTCATTGGCGGATCACTCGGAAAGTGATCGTCCATTCGTGGAATCGGCTCTCCGGTCGGTCGTTCCCTCGCTGAGAGAGCGAAGACCGCGACCACGGTCGCCCAGAGAGCCGAGGCAAGGCCCAGATGCACGTCAGCGAATTCACTGTGCGAACTATTGAGAGCACTCAGCGCGCCCACGACAATCTGCGCGGCGAGCAGTGCGATCGCACAAAGCGAAAGATTTCGCTCAACCGAGTCCGTCCCCTTCTTGTGCCACACACTGACCACGAAGGCCACGACGAGGAGTGACCCTACGAGCACCATTGACCGGTGGATCAGTTGGATCGCCACGAGCCCCACGGCCGCCGGGCTCGAAAAACACGCCGGCCACGACGTGCACGCCGACTGGGCTCCAGCATTCACCACGATCGAACCCGAGATGACCACCAGGTAGAGACCACCGATGGTTACCCAGGCGAGTCGTCCGGGTCGGTGGAGCAACGACCACGACCGACCTGATTCGATGAACGACGCGACCGCGGTCACCGTCACGACGGCGAGAAACAGCGTGGCGACCAAGAGGTGCAGCGCCACGGTGACGGGCGCGTTATTCGTCAACACCGTGATTGCTCCGAGCACGATCTGCACCGCGATCACCCCTACCGACACCAGCGCCGGGCCGCGCACGTGACGCGCGAACGCGCCGGCGCGGCGAATCAAGAAAGGGAGCACCAAAATGAGCACCGTCACGATTGACACCAGAAAGCGATGAGACTGCTCCATCAGAGGGTGGAAGTGCGATATCGGGCCGACCTCGCCCGAGCACAGCGGCCAACCATTGCAGCCCATCCCCGAGTTCGTCACCCGCACGGCGCTGCCGAGGACGATGAGGCCGATCGTCGCGACGAGCGTCGCCACCGCGAGCACCCGTATCCATCGCACGAGTTCCATGCGCGGTGGCTGTTTCGCTACGTCTACCATCACACCCTCCTCGAAGGGTCCTCACCGCGCGCCGGCAAAAAGACCGCAACAACAATCGCCGCGGCGCCGGAGATCACCGCCCCTACCGAGACGGCGAGGACCATCCCGCTGATGAACGACTGACGGCCAGACGTAGCGAGTTGGGCGCCAATCGTGCCACCCAGTCGGTGGGCGACTTCGAGGGCACCGCCGAGCGAAGCGACCGTCGTTTGCACGATCGGTGCCGGAACCGAGAGATGGCGCAGCAACGAACGCATGTCGACTTGGTAGCGGGTGTTGAGCAAACTACCTAGCACCGCGACGCCCAACGCGCTACCAATCTGCAGCGCGGTGCTATTGGTCGCCGAGCCGACGCCAGCGAGGTCAACGGACACCGAACCCATCACCGACTCCGTACAGGGAGCCACCACGAGTCCCGTGCCAATGCCGAGGAAAAAGAGCGCCGGGAGCACGTTGGAGTACGTGGAATTAATCGTGACCGACGTGAGCATCACGAAACCAATCGTGATCAGTACCATGCCAGCGAAGACGACAACCTTGGTGCCGACGTAGCGAACGAGAGTGCTCGAGAGCAACGCCGCGACTAGCAACACCGCCGCTATCGGGGCGATGCGCAAACCGGACTGAAGCGCGCTGAACCCAAGCGAGAATTGAAAATACTGCGTGAACAGGAACAGCCCGCCCGAGAGAGCAAAGAGCACGAGACCCAGCGCGCCCATCGCCACCGAGAATCGACGCAATCGAAAAAATGACACTTCTAGCAGGGGATGACTCGTGTGACGCTCCCACATAATGAAGACGCCAATGACAAAAATTGCACCAAAAAGCGCCCCGAGGATGGCCCACGAGGTCCATCCCCGCGTGGGCGCCTCAATCAACCCCCAGAGCAGCAAGGCGATTCCCAGTAGCGAGCAACCCGCGCCCACCAGATCAGGACGCTTCGCGGCGAGATTCCTGGAGTCCGGCACGACGAACATGGCGGCCAAGCAGGCGGCCGCGGCAATGGGCACGTTGATCAGAAAAACTGAACCCCACCAGTAGTGCGCTAGGAGCCAACCTCCGACGACCGGACCGATTGCCAAACCGAGGCCGCTCGTTCCCGACCACAACCCAATGGCGCGAGCTCGGTCGAGTGGTTCGGTGAACACGTTAGTGAGAATTGACAACGTCGAAGGCATGATCGCGGCGGCGCCGATCCCCATGAACGACCGAGCGACGATGAGTTGGTCGGGGCTCGCCGAGAACGCGGACGCCGCCGAGCCGGCTGCAAACACGATGAGTCCACCGAGGAACACCCACTTGCGCCCCAAATGGTCTCCAAGAGAACCCGCGATGAGCAGTAGACCGGCGAGAACGATGACGTAGGCGTCAACGATCCACTGCAACTGGCTCGATGTCGCGTGCAGAGTCCTCACAATCGTTGGCAGCGCCACATTCAAGATCGTGCCGTCGAGATTGATGATCAATAGCGTCAGACACAGCACCGCGAGAACAGCCCAGCGACGATGGTCCAAATCGTCGCCCCGGTCAATCGCTCGCTCCTCGTGCATCTCCACGTGTGCTGGACCGAACGATCGATTGACCATCAGACGACGATCTGCTCAGGTCGCCTGAACATGACGTGCTCCAGACCAAACGATCGATTGACCATCAGACGACGATCTGCTCAGGTCGCCTGAACATGACGTGCTCCAGACCAAACGAGTCTAGGAACTCCATCGACGCTCCTTCAGGTCCAACCTTCAAAACGACCACATTCAGTTCTAGCAGTCAATGCATCATGAGATCAGATAGAAGTTCAATAAAGCGTGTTTTGCGATGGCTGCGTCAACGTTGATGGACGAAGTGCTCAAAGTGCTTCGAAGAATTTCTACTCTCCTCTTATGAGAAATGCTCTGGGCCCCGAGCCGGCAGACTAATCGACGGCAAATTGAACCCAGAAACTTCAACGTTTATCGGTTGTGGTTTCACGAGCGTCGACGTCCAGAAGAATCTAATGGAAGCCACCACTTCACCGATGATCAACTTCCAATGGAGAAGTCCTTCCATCGAGAGGATTGATATGAAGTGGGTCCAAATCAAATTTACGACTACCCCAAGGAGCATTTGAACGCCAGAGAAGAGAAACGCCTGCCTCAGCAGATCTCGTTGTACGTTCTCTCCACTTCGATACCGCTCAAGTTCCACCACGAAGCGCTCGTCACCAAGCAAGAGTTCCACGCCGCGGACGGGGGCCTGGGATGTGCTCAGTCGGCGAGAAGCACCAAGGGACTCGCTCGAAAAAGCCGCCATGCTCGGCCGGCGCGTGCTGGCGGACGACAAGGCGCTCCAGGTCGCCATTCGTCATCAACTCAGCGAGAGCCGCCGTGAGAGGGGCCCACTAGGACCAAGCACCGCTACCTTGATTACGTCGCTCAAGATCAAGGAACGAAAACTTCTCGACCTGTACTACGCCGACAAGATCGATTCGAACGCCTTTGGCAACGAGGCCCGTCGACTCGCGACGCAGCGAGCCACCTCGCAAAGCGAGGTTGACGAGTTGGAGAGAAAGAACCTTGAAGCCGAAAGGACCATCGACCAATTCGATCACGTGGCCGCGCTGCTCGCCGAGTTGAATCTGGAGTCCCTGTGGGAGGAGGCCACCGTCGCCGAGTGACGAATCCTCGTCGAAGATCTGGTCGACTCGGTGCCATCTACCCCGACCGATTAACGGTCAAGGTGACGGGAGCACCGCCAATTCTGGTGACGCTGGAAGAGGTTGGGCTACACCCTGGGAGCAGACCTGTGGTGTCGGAGACGGGACTTGAACCCACACGCCCCAAAGGGCACCAGCCCCTCAAGCTGGCGCGTCTGCCTATTCCGCCACTCCGACGCGGATTCCCACTTTAGCCGAAACCGTCGTGCTAGTTCGACGGAGTTAAAGGAGTAATTGACCAGGTCGGCACTTCATCGACAAATCCCGTAGTTAGGTAGCTTCCCACCACGTTGGAAAGTGTGCTGGTCCACGACTGAACTATGGGTTCGGTGAAAAGAGGTCGCACCCAGTACGCGTTCAGCAAGACCTGGTCCATGGTGAGCCACGTGGCGTCAGCCGTCACGGGGTTAAATATCCCCAACGCCTGGTTGAAGAGCGCGTCAACTCTGGCCATTCGAACGCCACTCGGAAAACTGTCAAGGTACGCAGGACCACTCCAGGAGCGCGCCGAGATCGAGGGCGCGGTGGAGGTGGGTCGCGCAAAGATTGACGCGTCCGCTGCACCTTTGGCGACGGCCAGCGCGGCGGCGTCCTCACTCGGTTTAACGACGACGCTGGTCGTGACCCCCAAGTGGTGCCACGCGTCAATGGTGAGCCGACTGACCGCCCGGTCTAGGGCACTGGGGCCGCTCGCTACTCTGATCGAAAGAGGCACGCCACTGGCGTCCAGCCACTTCGAGGCGCGCTGCACGTACCCCGCGCTCCTCAGTGCCTCTACCGCGCAGGGAAAGCAGTCACTTAGACCGTTCGTAACGGCCGTCGGCGCCGTCGTGGTCGTGCTCTGGCCAACGGGGCCCGTCCCTCCCCCGCCCGGATACGCGTTTTGCGCTTGCGAGAAAATTGCCGACTGGGCGACGGATGGCAGAAACGTCACGGAACCCCAAAGGGTGTTGATCATCGCTTGTCGGTTGAGCGACCAGCTGAGTGCCTTGCGAACCGCAATCCGTCTGGTGGCGCGGCCCCGCGGGGCCAAGGTGAGCTCCTCGACGTTCGACGAGCTGCCGATGCGGCTCGAGAGCGTCGGGTAGGAGCTGAGCGACTCGACGTAGCTCTTGGAGACGTCGAGCGAGAAGCTGGCGAACACTGCGCGAGCGCTCGTCGGCGGCGTGGCATTCGTCGTGATGATCACTCGACCGAAGCGATTCGGCGACGCCGGCCAGGCGCGGTTCATCGTGAGAACGACTCGACTCGGCGTCGCGCTTTGGACTTCGTAGGGCCCAAGCGAGGGATCGCGCACCAGTTTGGTGATGCCGCAGCCTCCCGCGACCCCACGCTCTTCGACGTCTCGAAAGAGCAGATTCCAGTCGGCGTAGTTCGTCGCGAAAACGGCCGTCACGGTCAGGCCGCCGTTCGAGACCTGTAGCGACTTGATGGCGCGGTATCCGTCCGAAAGCACACTCGCCATGTGCTTGGCGCGCTGCCACCACGCGACCAGATCAATGCTGCTCAAGGCCGCGCCGTTACTCCAGTGCAGGTTCGCCGCCAACGTATAACGCACCGTTTCGGGCTGGAGCGACGTCAGCTCCGCCGAAGAGATCGCCCCGCCCTCACCCGCCAGGCCGCCGGCGGGCGTGGTCTGAAAGGCCGAGGGTCGAACCAAGTCGAGAATCGCGTCGCTGCTCGATCCCGGTGCCGCGTTGAGGAAAGTGCAGCCGTCAAAGGGCCCCGGCAGCGAGACAATCACGGTGTGCGCGTTCTCGTTGGCGCTCGAGATCACCTTCGCGCCTGAGAGACCCACGGGCACCGCGAGACTCGAGGCCGCGAGCGCGCCTAGCGTGACGAGACGCAGCGAACCACGTCGATGCATCAACGCCCTACTGCAGGCGCAGGTCGAGCGAAAGCGTGGCGAAGGTGAAGATCAACGCGACGGCGATCGTGATGCGGTCGAGGTTCTTCTCGACGACGGTCGAGCCCGACGCCACGGCGCCCATAGAACCACCCATGAGGTCCGAGATGCCCCCGCCTCGCCCCGAGTGGAGCAGAACCAGGAAAATCAAGCTGACGACCGAGATGGCCTCGATCACGATGATGGTCCAGGTAAGCATCAAAAACCTCCGATTAGCGCAGTTCAGCGTAGCAGTCATCGACCGCCCGCAGGATGGCAACGAAGCTTTCGGCCTTCAAACTCGCGCCGCCGACGAGAAATCCGTCCACACCCTGGCCCATGAGCTCCGAGGCGTTGTCGGCGTTCACCGAGCCGCCGTAGAGCAGGCGCGAGCTTTCCATTGCCAGTCGAGAGCGCACGGCGTCCACCACTTGGGCCATTTCGCGCACCTCTTCGTCCGTCGCGCTTCGTCCGGTGCCGATCGCCCAAAGTGGCTCGTAGGCCACCGTGACCAGGTCACGCTGAGCCGGGCTCAGCGCGCGAAGCGCGACGTCGAGTTGATTGGTGACGAACGCCGCGTGCTCGGCCGTCTCGCGCACTTCCAGGTCCTCTCCGACGCAAAGAATCGCCCGCTGCCCGGCGCGCACGACCGCGAGCAACGTGGCGCTCACCACGTCGTCGTTCATGCCGTAGTGCGTGCGGCGTTCGGAGTGGCCCACGAGAATGGTGCCCACACCGAGACGGGTCAACATCGAAATAGAAATCTCGCCAGTGTGCGCTCCGGACTCGTGATCGTTGACATGCTGGGCGCACAGGCCCACCGGCACGCGCTCGGACTCGAGGACCGACGAGACGCTTCGCAGGTCGACGAAGGGTGGAGCGACCATGACGTCGATGTGGGTAACGGGCTCGTGACGCAGTAAGACCCCTATCTGCTGGGTCAAGTGCACGGCCTCGACGAAGTCAAGGTTCATCTTCCAATTGCCGACCACTAGGGCGCGTCGTTCGCTCATCAGTTCCACTTGCTTTCACGTAGGGCCCTCAGGCCGGGCAGATCTCCGTGTTCCACCAGTTCGAGCGAGGCGCCCCCGCCCGTCGACACGAAGCTGACTTCGTCTTCGAGTCCGTAGCTCCTGAGCGCGGCCACCGAGTCACCGCCCCCGACGACCGACGTCGCGTCCGACGCCGCCACGGCTCGCGCGATCGCCTCGGTGCCGCCAGCGAAACGCGGGTCCTCAAAGACGCCCATGGGGCCGTTCCAAAGAATCGTTCGCGCCTGGGAGATCGCGTTGACGAAGGTGGCAATACTTTCGGGCCCGATGTCCAGACCCATGGAGCCCTCGGGAATCTCACAGCCGAAGTCCAACACCGGGTCATCGCCACCACCGCCAAAGGCCTGACCCGTGCGCAGTCCCCTCGCGTCGCGAGGAATCAGCACCCGCTCGCTGGCGAGCAGCCGCGCGCACGCCTCGACGAAGGTCGGATCGAAGAGCGAATCGCCGATGGTGCGCCCCTGCGCGACACCAAAGGTGTAGGCCATGCCCCCCCCGACGATCACGGTGTCGGCCATGGTCGCCAGGATCTCCACCAGGGCCAACTTTTCTCTCACCTTGGCGCCTCCGACGATCGCCAAGAAGGGGCGCGCCGGCGACTCGAGGAGTGCCAGGATCGTCTCGGTCTCTCGTTTAAGGTTCGGCCCGGCGGCGCTGGGCACCAGCGTCGGGGGAATCATGATCGACGCGTGGGCACGGTGCGAAGCGCCAAAGGCCTCGTTGACGTAGTAGTCAAAGCCTTCGATCAAGGCGGCGCCGAAGACGGGGTCGTTGGCCTCCTCGCCGGGAGAGAAGCGCAAATTCTCAAGCAACGTGACGTCCGAGCAGAGTTCGTTTAAACGTCGTCGAAGCGGTTCCACACGATACTTCTCAACGACCTCACCGTGGGGGCGCCCGAAGTGCGTGCAGACCACGACTTCGGCGCCTCGGGCCTTCAGGTCCACGAGCAGCGGCACCGTGGCGCGCAGGCGAAAATCCTCGGTCACGCGCAGCTCCCCCTCGACCTTGGCGACGGGCGCGTTCAAGTCGGCACGCACCAAGACGCGCTTGCCGTCGAGGCGCCCCCAGCGCTCGTGCGAGGGAAGCGAGTAGACCACCCCTAGCGACCGACGAGGGCCGTCAGGTCCACGAGGCGGTTCGAGTAGCCCCACTCGTTGTCGTACCAACCAAAGACCTTGACCAGCGATCGTTCGGCGTCGAGCGTTTGGACCATCGTCATCAACGAGTCAAAGGTGCACGAGGCGGGGGTCCCGACGATGTCCGAGGAGACGATGGGCTCGTTGGTGTACACGAGCACGCCGGCGAGCGCCCCCTCGGCCGCGCTCGCGAAGGCGGCGTTGACCGCTTCGACGCTCGTCGCGCCCACGACCGCCGTGAAGTCCGTGATCGAACCGACGGGAATCGGCACGCGCAACGACGTTCCGTCAAGGCGCCCCTTCATGGCCGCGAGCACGAGGCTCGTAGCGCGCGCGGCGCCCGTCGAGGAGGGCACGATGTTGATCGCGGCCGCCCGTGCTCGACGCAGGTCCTTGTGCGCGAGGTCGTGCAGATTTTGGTCGTTGGTGTAGGCGTGCACCGTCGTCATCAGTCCGCCCTGCACGCCAAAGGCGTCGTCGAGGACCTTCACCATGGGCACGAAGCAGTTGGTCGTGCACGAAGCGTTCGAGATCACGTGATGCGCCGTGGGGTCATAGGTGTCGTCGTTCACGCCCATGACGATCGTCACGTCGGCGTCGCTCGACGGCGCCGAGATGATCACCTTCTTCGCTCCCGCTTCGAGATGTTGGGCCGCCGCCTCTCGGCTCGTGAAAAGTCCCGTCGACTCGATCACCACTTCGACGCCGAGTTGCGCCCAGGGCAGGTCGCCCGGGCGGCGCTCGGCCAAGACCTTGATGCGCCGCTCGCCCACCACCAATTCGTCATTGCCCACGCTGACCGGAGCGCTCAGTTGGCCCTGGATGGAGTCGTGCTTCAAGAGGTACGCGTTGGTCGCGGGAGAGGTGAGGTCGTTGACGGCCACGATTTCAATTCCCGGTCGATCGAGCGCGGCTCGCAGATAGTTGCGTCCAATGCGACCAAACCCGTTGATGCCTACTCGTGTGCTCACGCGCTCTCCTTGAAGTTGTTCCCTCATCGACGTTCGAGTTCCTCGCGGACGGCGTCAGATAATTTTGTCACATCGTGCACCAGTCGATTGTGGTGGGTCAGGGCGCTCACGCGCGTCTCAATCGTGCAGTTCTGCGAGGCGAAGGGCGAATAGCCGTCCACCAACACCACGTCGGGGTGCACGCCGTGGTGCGCCAGGGCGTCAACGTGGTCCTGGAGCGTGAAATCGACGGTTTCGGGGGACTGGGGGCGTAGGTTCGCGACGTAAATCTTAGTAGCGGCGGTGCCCGCGAGTGCCTGGGTGATTCCGGGCACGATGCACGCGGCCAGGACGCTCGTGAACAGCGATCCCGGTCCGATCAGCACCGCGTCGGCACGTTCGATGGTTTCGACGGCCTCGATCGGAGCGGCCGCGTTGACCGGCTCTAAGTGCAGGCGACGAATGCTCGAGGACCGCGCGACTTCGCTCTGGCCACGAGAGGACCCCTCCTCGGTCGTCGCGGTCAAGACGACTCCCTCGCAGCTCGCCGGGATGATCGCCCCGGTCACCCCGAGGACCTGCGCCACCGCTCGCACCGTCTCTTCGAGGTTGCCGGTGGCGTCGAGCAGCCCGACCAAGAGGAGGTTGCCCACCGCGTGTCCGGCCAATTCGCCGACGTCAAAACGATGTTCGAGCGAGGCGGTGAGCGGATTCTCCGGATCGGCCAGAGCTCCGAGGCACTTGCGCAGGTCCCCCACGGCCGCCACGTTTAAGAGCGCGCGCAGTCTCCCGGTCGACCCACCATCGTCGGCGACCGAGACGACGCCGGTCACGTCAACGCTGAGTCGGCGAAGGGCGCGCAGCGACACGGCGGTGCCGTGCCCTCCACCCACCGCGACGAGTTTCATCGACTGACGTCGCGGTGAAACACAGCGTTGTCGATGCCGAGGCGTCGACGAAGCTCTTCAGCGATTGCCACGGAGCGGTGGCGCCCGCCGGTGCAGCCGATCGCGATGGAGAGATAGGACTTCCCCTCCGCGGCGAAGGCTGGGATCTGCCATTCGAGCATGTTGGTGACGTCGTGCAAGAAGTGCTGCGCGGGCTCTTGATCGAGAACGAAAGCAACGACGGGTTCGTCCAGTCCCGTCAGGGGTCGAAGATCTTCGTCCCAGTGCGGGTTGGGCAAGAAGCGGCAGTCAAAGACGAGGTCCACGTCACGCGGGATGCCAAAGGAGTAGCCAAAAGAGACGATTGACACGCGCATCGCTTCGCCGCCGTCGGCGTCGGCGAACGTCTCGACGATGCGCCGGCGCAGTTGGTTCGTGTTGAGCGATCCGGTATCAATGACCAGGTCCGCGGCGTCGTGGATGGACTGAAGCCGCGCGCGCTCGCCCTTGATCGAATCCGCCAACGTCGGCGCCGGAAACGGGTGGCGGCGGCGATTGCCCTCGAAGCGACGAATCAAGACGTCGTCGGGCGCGTCCAGAAAGAGGATCTTGGCGCTGGCGTGCATCTGTTGAAGCTCACGCTCGACCGCCAAGAGAGCGTCGGGCTGAACCCGGCCGTCTCGCCCGACGACGAAGGCGACGCCGGTGTAGTCGAGTGATCCAGCGGCCGCGAGCTCGCTGACGCGCACCACCAGCTCCAGAGGGAGATTGTCGATGACGAACCAGCCCAGGTCCTCGAGGGCGGCCGACACCGTGGATCGGCCAGCTCCGGACATGCCGGTCACCAACAGGACCTCACTCATCGAGGGCACTCTCCTTCGTGGCTCGTGGCGGCGGTGGCGCCTGCAGATGATCGTAGAGCCTGCGAGCTATGTCGCTCGGCAGCCACGCGAGTGCTTCGAACTCGTCGAGCGTCGCGTGGCGCATCGCGTCGAGTGAGCCGAAGCGCTCGAGCAGGCGCTCGCGCCTCGCGGGTCCGAGCCCGGCCACTCCCTCGAGCGACGAGGCCACCATCGACTTTCCCCGCTTGGAGCGGTGAAAGGTCACCGCGAAGCGATGCGCCTCGTCGCGAACGCGTTGGACCAGGTAGAGCGCCTCCGAACCACGTTCGAGCGCGATGGGCTCGCTCCTTCCGGGACGATAGAGCAACTCTTCGCGCTTGGCGAGCGCGACGAACTCCACGTCGTGCTCGAGCCCGAGCGACTTCGCGGCCTTTTGGGCCGCGTGCAGTTGGGGCAGACCGCCATCGATGATGATCAGGTCGGCCCGGCGGAATTTGCTCGCGCCCTGTTCGTCGTGCCAGTGGCTCAGTCGGCGGCGCACGACCTCTTCCATGGCGCCCACGTCGTCGTTTCCGAGTACTTCGCGCACGTTGAAGTGTCGATACTCGCCCTTCATCGGCAGGCCGTCTTCCATCACGACCATCGAGCCCACGTAGTTGGTGCCCTGCAGATGGCTCATGTCAAAGCACTCCACGCGATAGGGAGGCTCAGGCAGTGAGAGGGCCTCGCCCAGTTCCTGCAATGCCCTCGAACGCACGTTGTGGTCGCTTTGGCGCCGCAGCGAGTCGCGATCGATGACCGCCTGGGCGTCGGTGCGCGCCACCTCGAGGACACGACGTCGCTTGCCGCGCTCGGGGGCCACGACGCGAACCTTCTTGCCGCGCAGTTCGCTGAGGTACGACGCCACGAGGGCGCTGGCCGAGGCGCGAGAGCCTACGGCCACCTCCTCGGGCACCGAGGCGGCGTCGAGGTACATATCGGTCAGGACACTCTCAAGTATCTCGGTCTCGTCTTCGTCCATCGAACGATCGACCAGGTGGACGCTTCGTCCGATGACCCGACCGAAGCGAACGCGAAAACGCACCACGGCCGCGCGAGATCCTTCGATCGCCACGGCGATGACGTCGAGGTTGGAATAGTCATCGAGCACCACGTTCTGGCTGGCCGCGGCGCGCTCGAGCGCCGCGAGACCGTCTCGCGCCTTGGCGGCCGCTTCGTAGTGCTTTTGCCCGGACGCTTCGCGCATCTGGTGGCTCAAGAGGTCTCGAAGCGGGCGAACGTCGCCTTCGAAGAACCGCGCCCAGGACTGGACCAGATCTGAGTACTCCTCCTCGGTCACCGCGCCCACGCAGGGCCCCGAGCACTTGCCGATGTCGTAGAGCAGGCACGGTCGATTGATGCGCGCTTGGTACTGGAACTTGTGCTTCGAGCACGTGCGCAGTGGAAACGCCTGCAAGAGCTCGTCGATCGTCACGCGAAGGGCCCGCACGTCCACGAAGGGCCCGAAGTAACGCACCCCCTTTTGATGCGCGCCGCGCGTGGTGTAGGGCGCGGGAAACGCAACGCGCCCGTCGAGGGCGACGTAGGGGAAGCTCTTGTCGTCCTTCAAACGCAGGTTGTAGCGGGGCTGATTCTCCTTGATCAGCTCGTTCTCGAGCACCAGTGCGTCGAGTTCGGTCGGGGTGACGATCCACTCCACCGAACGCGCCTCGTCCATCAAAAACTGCGTCTTTTGCGACAGCCCCTCGGGACGCTGGAAGTAGCTCGAAAGCCGTTGGGCCAGCGAGCGAGCCTTGCCGACGTAGATGATGGCGCCGCGCTCATTGCGAAACAGGTAACAGCCACTCTGGCGTGGGATGCCGGCGGGCTTGGTGAGCATCAGCGTCGGCTCGGCGTCTTCAGGACCTCTCTCAAGACCGTGCCAGTTGCCGTGTCAAGTTTGGCAATCTGCTCGGGTGTCCCCTCGCCCACCAGGCGTCCACCGCGACGTCCGCCCTCGGGTCCGAGGTCCAATATCCAGTCCGCGGTCTTGACGACGTCGAGATTGTGCTCAATGACGAGCACCGTGTTGCCCTGGTCGACGAGTCGATGCAGAACGTCGAGCAGGCGCGCCACGTCCTCAAAATGCAGACCGGTCGTGGGCTCGTCGAGTACGTACAACGTGTGGCCCGTGGGACGTCGGGCGAGCTCCGTGGCCAGTTTCACGCGCTGGGCTTCGCCACCCGAGAGGGTCGGCGCGGGTTGGCCCAGTCGCACGTAGCCCAAGCCAACGTCGGAAAGGCTCTGGATGTGGCGAAGGATGGAGGGCTGACGTTCGAAGAACGTGAGTGCCTCGGCGACGGGCATGTTCAACACGTCGCTGATGGTCTTTCCGCGGTAGGTGATCTCGAGGGTTTCGCGGTTGTAACGCGCGCCGTTACAGACCTCGCAGTTGACGTAGACGTCGGGCAGGAAGTGCATCTCAATCTTGATGGTTCCGTCGCCGGCGCAGGTCTCACACCGCCCCCCCTTGACGTTGAAGGAGAACCTGCCCTGTTGGTAACCGCGAACCTTCGCCTCTTGGGTCTCGGCGAAGAGCTTTCGAATCTTGTCAAAGACGCCGCTGTAGGTCGCGGGATTCGAGCGCGGGGTGCGGCCGATGGGCTGCTGGTCGACGGCCACCACCTTGTCGATGTTGGCCACGCCGTTAATGCGGTCGTGTTCGAGGACGGTCGTCTTGGCTCGATTGATTTGGCGCTCGAGCGACGCGAGCAGGATGCCGTTGATCAACGAGGACTTGCCCGAACCCGAGACGCCCGTCACCGCGACGAAGGTGCCGAGCGGCACGTCGACGTCGACGTTTTGCAGATTGTTGGCCCGTGCGCCCTTGATCGTCAGCGTCTTGCCGTCACCCAGGCGACGCTTCGTGGGAACCGCGATGGACTTCTTGCCCGAAAGGTACTGGCCGGTGAGTGAGTCGGGGTTCTTCAGCAGTGACTGGTAGTCGCCCGCGTGCACGACGCGCCCCCCGAACTCGCCGGCTCCCGGCCCGATGTCGACGATGAAGTCGGCCAAGCGAATCGTCTCCTCGTCGTGTTCGACGACGATGACCGAATTGCCGAGGTCGCGTAGTCGTTCCAGCGTGGCGATGAGGCGACGATTGTCTCGCTGGTGAAGGCCGATTGAGGGTTCGTCGAGGACGTACAGCACGCCCACGAGATAGCTTCCGATCTGGCTGGCCAGTCGAATGCGCTGGGCCTCGCCCCCCGAGAGACTCGCCGAAGCTCGACTGAGAGTCAGGTAGTCCAGTCCCACGTCGATGAGAAAGGTCAGGCGTTCGAGAATCTCCTTGATGACCTGGCGCGCGATGGCTTGCTCACGCTTCGTGAGCTTGAGCGCGCGAAAGAGCGCGACCGTCTCGTCGATGGTCATCGCCGAAACGGCGGCGATATCGTGTCCGTGCACCTTGACGGCCAGCACCTCGGGCCGCAACCTTCGACCCTTGCAGACCGTGCACTCGACTTCGCGCATGAACTGCTCAGCCTGTTCGCGCGACCAATCGCCATCGGCTTCGTTGCGCTTTCGTTCGAGCCACTCGACGACACCGTTGTAGGAGGTCTCGTACGTACGCACTCGCCCGTAGCGGTTGCGATACTTGACGGGAACGGACTTCTTGTCCACGCCGTGGAGGATCAGCTTTCGGTCCTTCGCGCGCAGTTTCCTCCAGGGCGTGTCGACGCTGAAGCCGCCCAGGTCGGCGATGCCGCCGATCAGGCGCTCGAAGTACTTGAAGCGCGCGCCGGACCAGGGCGCCAGCGCGCCTTCGCTCAGGGAGAGCGTGGCATCGGGGACCACCAAGTCGGGATCCACCTCGTAGCGCGTGCCCAGCCCCGTACAGGTCGGACAGGCGCCGTAGGGCGAGTTGAACGAAAAATCGCGCGGGGCGAGCTCGTTGAAGGAAATGCCGCACTCGGTGCAGGCCATGCGTTCGGAAAACTTGACCTCTTCATCAACGTCCAGGAAGTGAAAAACGACCGTTCCCTTGGTGAGCTTGAGGGCCGCCTCGACCGATTCGGTCAAGCGTTGTCGATTGGTCGCGCGCACGGTCAGGCGATCGAGCACCACGTCGATGGAGTGTTGTTCGTAGCGCGCCAGGTTCAGTTCATCGCGTTCGCCAAGTTCGATAACCGTCCCGTCGACGCGAGCTCGCGAAAAGCCCTGTCCGACCAGCTCGTTCAAGAGAGTCGAATACTCGCCCTTTCGTCCGTCCACCACGGTTGCCAGCACCATGAAGCGCTCGCCGTCCTTTCGGCCCAGGACCTGATCGACGATCTGTTGAGGCGTCTGACGGGTGACGACCTTGCCGCACTGGGGGCAGTGCTGGACGCCCACGCGCGCAAAGAGAAGGCGCAGGTAGTCGTGGATCTCGGTGATGGTGCCCACCGTTGAACGCGGGTTGCGCGACGCCGTTTTTTGATCGATCGAGATCGCCGGCGAGAGGCCCTCGATGAAGTCGACGTCGGGCTTGTCCATCTGACCGAGGAACTGACGGGCGTAGGCCGAAAGGCTCTCCACGTAGCGACGCTGTCCTTCGGCGTAAATGGTGTCAAAGGCCAAGGACGACTTGCCCGATCCCGAAAGTCCGGTGAAGACCACCAAACGGTCACGGGGGATCTCCACCGACAGATTCTTTAAATTGTGTACTCGGGCGCCCTGCACGCGAATCGTCGACGACATAAAGGGAATCTACCGGTTAGTCCGCGTCAGTCATCTCGCCCTGGACGTCGAGCGAGTGGCGCTGGAGAGTATGCAACAGGTCACGCAACGCGGCGGCCTCCTCGAAACGAAGCTCCCCCGCCGCGATCAGCATCGCTTTTTCGACACGGGCGACCTCGAGACTCAGGTCGTCGGGCCACGCGCCCTCGAGAGAGGCGATCCCGTGCACGCGGTCACTGGGCACGGGCGCCGACTCGCTACGCAGGCGACCCAGAATATCGGCCACGTTCTTCATCACGGTGGTCGGCTCGATGCCGTGTTCGGCGTTGTACTCAATCTGGGTCAGGCGTCGGCGCTCCGTGAGCGATATCGCCGAACGCATCGAATCGGTCATGCGATCGGCGTAGAGCACGGCCTGTCCATTGGCGTTACGCGCGGCTCGCCCCATCGTTTGAATCAGGGCACTTCGTGAACGCAAGAAACCCTCCTTGTCGGCGTCAAGCACGGCGACGAGCGAGACCTCGGGCAGGTCCAGTCCCTCGCGCAGGAGATTGATGCCAACGAGGATGTCGAACTCACCGAGTCGTAGGGACCGCAGGATCTCGATCCGCTGAATGGTGTCGATGTCGCTGTGGAGATACTGCACCCGGTAGCCGGCCTTGGTCAGAAACGTCGTGAGGTCTTCGGCCATCTTTTTGGTCAACGTCGTGATCAGGGCCCGCTCGCCGCGCGCGATGACGGTATCGAGTCGGCCCCGGAGGTCGTCAATCTGGTTCTTCGTGGGCACCACGATCACCTCGGGGTCCAGCAGGCCCGTCGGGCGAATCACCTGTTCGACGACTTGGTCGGAGTGCTCTTCCTCGTAGGGTCCGGGCGTCGCGGAAACGAAGACGATTTGGGGTACGAGATCCATGAATTCGTTGAAATTCAGTGGACGGTTGTCCATCGCGCTCGGGAGGCGAAATCCATGTTCCACCAGAGTCTCCTTACGCGATCGATCGCCCGCGTACTGACCGCGGACCTGGGGCACGGCGACGTGCGACTCGTCAATCACGACGAGAAAATCACTGGGGAAATAGTCAAGGAGTGTGAAGGGCCGCTCTCCTCGGGCGCGCCCGTCGAGGTGGGCCGAGTAGTTCTCGATTCCCGAGCAGATTCCCGTTTGCTCAAGCATCTCGAGGTCGTGTTCGGTGCGCGAGCGCAGGCGCTGGGCTTCGAGCAGCTTCCCCTCGCGTTGGAAGGTCGCCAACTGCACTTGGAGTTCCTCTTCAATCAGGCGACAGGCTCGCTGAAGGGTCTCAGAGCTCGTGGCGTAGTGCGACGCCGCGAAGATCGTCACCTCCTTCACCTTGCCCCGACTTTCCTGGGTCAGGGGGTTAAAAAAGGAGATCTCCTCTATCTCTTCACCGAAGAATGAGACGCGAATCGCCTCGTTGCTGTAGGCGGGTTGAATCTCTAACGTGTCGCCCTTCATGCGAAAACTACCCCGATCCAGCACCAACTCGTTGCGGTTGTACTGCATCTCCACGAGGCGACGGAGCAGGGAACGCTGATCAATGCTCAGCCCGACTTCAAGAGCCAGCATCCGTTCGCGGTACTCGAGGGGGGAACCCAAGCCGTAGATGCACGACACGGACGCCACGACGACGGTGTCGCGGTGGGTGAGCAGCGATGACGTCGCCGCGTGACGCAAACGGTCTATCTCTTCGTTCACCGAACTGTCCTTTTCGATGAAGGTGTCGGTGCGAGGGATATACGCCTCGGGCTGGTAGTAGTCGTAGTAGGACACGAAGAATTCGACCCGGTTGCTCGGCAGCATCTCGCGCAACTCAGACGCCAACTGCGCCGCCAGCGACTTGTTGGGCTCGAGAATGAGCGTCGGTCGCTGGACGTGTTCAATCAGCCATGCAATGGTCGCGGTCTTGCCGCTACCGGTGATTCCCTCGAGTGTCTGAAAGCGCAGACCGTCCTCGACGCCTCGAGCGAGTGACGCGATGGCCTTGGGCTGGTCTCCGGCCGGTGAAAAGGGCGACTCAACCTTGAAGAGCGTCACGCGAGATCTCGCTGATCGAGCAGTTGCTCGACGTGGGTGAAGAGTTCGGCGAGCGTCGCGTTATTCCAAATCACCACGTCCGCGCTCGCCGCGCGTTCCTCGTTGGACTCTTGGGCGCGCATCCGGCTCGTGACGTCTTCGACACTCATCCCGCGATGTTCGACGAGGCGCTTGAGCGCCACTTCGGGTCGGGCTAGGACCGTCCACACCTCATCGAGTCCAAGAAGTTTTCGGTGCTCTGGTCGAAAGAGCGGCAGCGCCACGAAGGCCGCGCGCGCGTCGGCTCCATCCAGCGCTGCGGCGATTTCGAGACCGATCTGGCCGTGGGTGATGGCGTTCAAGCGACGAAGCGCGGTGGCGTCGTGAAAGACAACTTCAGCGAGGAAGGCGCGGTCGATGGTTCGCTCCGGGGTGAGAACCGCGGTGCCAAAGGCGTCGCGCAAGGCGACGTAGGCACGCTGACCGGGTTCGACGACGTGTCGCGCGACGGCGTCCGCGTCCACCACGAAGTAGCCCCGTGAAGCCAAGTAGTCACCGACGGCGCTCTTGCCCGCCCCGATACCGCCCGACAGGGCAATTCTTCGCACACGTCCACGGTAGTCAGCCTCTGTTACATCCGCGTCGACGAACCAGGAGCGACACGTCGGACACGGCGCCGTTGGCTAATGTCCAGGGAGGTCTTCGAGGGGGTGTCTTGGCGCGATATCTGGTGCGACGGATGGTGATGCTGTTGGGCATCGTCTTCGTCATCTCCGTAGGAGCGTTCTATTTGATTCACCTCTTGCCCGGGGACCCGGCCGTCGTGATCCTCGGCACGGGCGACAATCCCCACAACCGGGCCATCCTCTATAAGGAGTTGGGCCTTAACAAACCCATCTGGGACCAGTACTTCATCTGGATAAAGAACGTCCTGCACGGCAATTTTGGCACGTCGTTCATCTCCCAGACCTCGGTCGCCAGCACGATTCGCGCCGCCCTGCCCATCGACGTAGAGCTCATCGTGCTGAGCCAGATCCTGGCTTTTGCCGCGGCAATTCCGGCCGCCATGCGAAGCGCCCGCCATCCCGATGGTCCACTCGACCGGCTCCTGGGTGCGACAAGTTTCACTTTGCTCTCGATTCCGCCCTTCATCGTCATTGTCCTGTTGGTCTTGTTGATCGCGATCAAACTCCAGATTCCTCACACCGGACCTTCGAGTTACGTTTCGCTCGCCTCGGATTGGGTCGGCAACCTCGAATCGCTCGCGCTGCCCGCCTTCACCCTGGCAATCGCGAGTTTCGTCGTCTACTACCGCGTCCTACGAAGCGACCTCATCGCGACGCTCCAAGAGGAGTTCATCACGCTCGCGCGCTCCAAAGGTCTTAGCTCGCGGCGAATCATGTGGCGCCACGCGTTTCGCCCTTCGTCGGTCGCGCTCCTGGGCACGGCGGCGGTCAACATCGGCGGGCTGCTCGCGGGTGGATTCGTCGTGCAGTACTTGCTGGCCATTCCCGGGCTGGGCTACACGTTGATCGCCGCCATCGCCCAGAGCGACTACCTCCTCGTCCAGGGCATCGTGCTGGTCGTGTCGGTGGGCGTCATCGTGATCAATTTCCTTTTTGACTTCTTCATAAACCTCATCGACCCGAGGATCAGCCGTGAGTGAACTACTCGACGAATTCACGCTCATCGACCGCCCGGAGAAGAACGAGCCCCTCGGACCGCTCTTTTGGATCTGCCTGGGCTGGCTGGCACTCAACATATTTGGGGCCATCTTCGCCAACCTCTTGCCGTTACCCGATCCGAACTTCGGGAACTACTCGGCGATCAACGCGGCGCCGGGTTTTCATCATCTCTTGGGGACCGACGACCTCGGACGCGACATCTTCTCGAGAATCGTCTTTGGCTCGCGCGTGTCGCTCGCCGTCGGGGCGGGAGCGATGGTCATCGGATTTGGCATCGGCGCGCCGCTGGGCATGCTCGCCGCCTATCGCCGAGGCCGCTTCGACGCGGTACTGACGACCTTTATGTACGTACTGCTGGCCTTTCCGGCCATCATCGCGACGATCGCCGTCCTGTCGTTCTGGACCCCCCGCGCCCTCCTCAAAATCATCATCGTCATCGGTTTCGCGTCGGTGCCCGTCGTGTATCGCGTGATCCGCACCGCCACGATGAACATCGCGACCAAGGACTACGTCGTCGCGGCGCGCATCCAAGGAGCCACGGACCGACGGATCCTCTTCAAGGAACTCTTGCCCAACGTGGCACCCATTGGCGTCTCGTTCCTCCTGATTGGCATCGCGACGGTCGTGATCCTCGAGGGAGCGCTCGCCTTCCTTGGACTCTCCGTCAATCCCCCGACGCCTTCGTGGGGCAACATGATCAACGAAAGCCGTACGGTCATGGCCCAGAATCCGTGGCTCGTCATCTTCCCGTCACTGGCGATGTGTCTGCTCTTGTTGTGCCTCAACTTCATCGGCGATCGACTGCGGAGCCACTTCGACGTCACCGAGGTGAAGCTGTGAGCGAGGAACTCCTGATCGTCAAGGGCCTCACGACCACCTTCGCCACGGCCTCCGGGCCGTTGACGGCCGTCGGGGACGTCTCGTTCACTCTGGGCGAGAATGAGACTCTCGGTATCGTGGGTGAGTCCGGTTCGGGCAAGACGGTGCTGTCGCGCACCATTATGGGGCTCCAGCCTCGCACCAACGTCGCCGTGAGCGGTTCGGTGCAACTCAACGGCTTTGAAGTCGTCGGCGCGAGCGAGGAATCCAAACGCTCGATCTGGGGCACTGAGGTCGCGATGGTCTTCCAAGATCCGATGACCTCACTCAATCCCGTGATGCGCATCGGCAAGCAGATAGACGAGACCCTGCGCGTACGTCTCGGCATGGACAAGGCGGCGGCCAAGGACCGCGCGCTCGAACTGCTCGAACTCGTCGGTATTTCTTCCCCCGAGCAGCGCTACCGCGCGTACCCCGGCCATCTTTCGGGCGGCATGCGCCAACGCGTGGTGATCGCCATCGCCCTGGCCTGCTCGCCAAAGCTTTTGATGGCGGACGAGCCCACGACGGGCCTCGACGTGACCATCCAGGCGCAGATCTTGAATCTGCTCGATCGCTTGAAAACGCAAATGAAGATGTCGGTGGTGCTCGTGACCCACGACCTCGGCGTCGTCGCCACGCGAACCTCGCGCATCATTGTGATGTACGCCGGGCGGGTGGTCGAAACGGGATCCACCCGTGACGTCTTTAAGCACCACCGCATGCCCTACACCCGCGCACTGCTCGAGAGTTCGCCCAAGATCGCCAACCATTCGCACACCCGTCTCCAGACTATTCCCGGGCGACCGCCGAACTTGCTGAACTTGGCGCCAGGTTGCGCGTTCGCTCCGCGCTGCGCCTACGCCACCCAACGCTGCCACCAAGAACGCCCTGAACTCGAGCCCAGCAGCGAACCTGGTCACTCCTTTGCCTGTTGGAACCCGCTGCCCGCGAGTGCGAGTTAAGGAGCGAACTGACCATGACCAATGCCCCCACGCCACTGCTTCGCGTTCGTGATCTGACGGTCAACTTTGGCTCGAAGCGCCACCGCGTTTCGGCGGTGGCCGGAATCAGCTTTGACGTCTTCGAAGGCGAGACGCTCGGCCTCGTGGGTGAGTCGGGCTGCGGCAAATCCACGACCGGCAAGGCCCTGATGCGTATCGTCGAGCCCACGAGCGGAACGGTCGAGCTCGACGGGCGCGATATCACGAAAGAAAAGGGCCGAGCGCTTCGCAACTTGCGCACTCGACTGCAAATGATCTTTCAAGACCCCATCAGTTCGCTCAATCCCCGCCGAAGGATCAAGGACATCGTCGCCGAGCCCCTCGACTGCTGGAAGTCGGTGACCGGTGAGGAGCGCGAGCGACTCGTCCAGGATCTCCTCACCAAGGTCGGCATCGATCCGCTGGTCTATGGGAATCGCTACGCTCGACAGTTCTCCGGTGGACAGTGCCAGCGCATCTCCATCGCGCGATCGCTCGCGATGCGGCCCAAGTTGTTGATCTGTGACGAAATGGTCTCGGCCCTGGACGTCTCGGTCCAAGCGCAGATCTTGAATCTGCTCGAAGACCTGAAGGCCGAGTACGGACTCACGCTCATCTTCATCGCTCATGACCTCGCCGTCGTCAAGAACGTCAGCGACCGAGTCGCGGTGATGTACCTCGGCAAGATCTGTGAGATTGGACCGTCTGACACGCTCTACGAGGACCCCGAGCACCCCTATACCGAGTTCCTCCTCGGCGCCGCGCTCGAGGCCGATGTCGACTCACCGGTGCACGGAGCCGTCTTAGAGGGTGAGCCTCCCAGCCCGCTGCATCCACCGAGTGGATGTCGCTTTCGCACCCGCTGTCCCAACGCCACTGAACGCTGCGCGAGCGAGGAGCCCCTGCTCCAAGAGATCGCCCCGGGCCACCAGGTGGCCTGTCACTTCCCACTGGGCACCCTGACACAGCGTCTGTATTCGGATCGGCTCGCTCGCCGAAGCGATTGAGGGGTTTCGCGCGAGCGCTTACTCCGCGCTGACTTCGACGGTGGCGTCGCCCTCGGGCGCCTTGTGGGCGACTTCGGTGGCGTACTCGGCCCACGCGGCCTGCGCTTCGGTCTCGGGCGTGAACTCGCCGAGCTCGAGTCCGCCGCCGATGTAGTTGCCGTCCGCGTCGTAGGCGTGCGAGCCAAAGGCCTCGTGATACTCCTCGGCGACCTCCCCACCGTCCGCGGCCTGCTTGATCGACAGGCTGATGCGCCGGCGAGCGGTGTCGAGTTCGATGATCTTGACCCAGAGTTCTTCACCGGCCGTGACCACCTGCTCGGGCGACTCGACGTGGTGCGTAGCCATCTCCGAGATGTGCACGAGGCCCTCGATGCCCTCGCCCACCTGGATAAAGGCGCCGAAGGGCACCAACTTGGTGACGCGTCCATAGACCAGCTGGCCCACCGAGTGGCTGTCGGCGAAGACCTGCCAAGGATCGGACTGGGTGGCTTTGAGCGATAAGGAGATGCGCTCTTTGGAGAAGTCCACGTCGAGCACCTCCACGTCAACTTCGTCGCCCACGGCGACGACTTGGCTCGGGTGATCGATGTGCTTCCAGGACAGCTCCGAGACGTGAATGAGTCCGTCCATGCCGCCCAGGTCCACGAAGGCGCCGAAGTTCACGACCGAGGAGATGACGCCGTGGCGACGTTCGCCGGGCTTCAAATTCGAAAGGAAGTCCCCACGTTGCTCCTTTTGGGTCTCTTCGAGCCAGGCGCGTCGCGAGAGCACCACGTTATTGCGATTGCGGTCAAGTTCGATGATCTTGGCTTCGACGGTTTTGCCGATGTAGGGCTGGAGTTCACGAACCCGGCGAAGTTCCACGAGCGACGCGGGCAAGAAGCCGCGAAGGCCGATGTCGACGATGAGTCCGCCCTTGACCACTTCGATGACGACACCCTTGACTACTTCATCGCGGTTCTTCAACTCTTCGATGTTGGCCCACGCCTTTTCGTACTGCGCGCGCTTCTTGGAAAGTACGAGTCGACCTTCCTTGTCCTCTTTTTGCAAGACGAGGCACTCGATCTTCTCACCGATCGAAACGATCTCAGAGGGGTCGACGTCGTTGCGGATCGAGAGCTCGCGTGAGGGGATGACCCCTTCAGATTTAAAGCCGATGTCGAGGAGCACCTCGTCGTGGTCGATCTTGACCACCGTCCCGGTGACCAGGTCACCGTCTTCGAATTCGAGGACGCTGTCGCCCACCAACGTGGCGAGGTCAGTGCCGACCAAGTTGTCTTCGGTGATGATTCGAGGAACGTAGTTTCCCTCGGCGTCAAAAGTGCCCATCTGCTGGGTGGAGAGGAGGCTGGAGCCGTCCGACATTCGTACTACCTTTGTTCGACCACACCGGGGCCTGACTAGACGATGAGGCTGGGCCACCGGTGTCAGCCCAGGGGAACACCCTAGCACTCAGGGATTCAACCCTTGGCCGCCGCCCAGTTCTCGCCCCAGTTCAAACTGACCTCGAGAGGCACTCGCAGGCTCGCCGCGTTGGTTAAAGAGTCAATGATGATTTCGCTGACTCGGTCGCGTTCGCTCGGGGGCGCCTCGACGAGTACCTCGTCGTGGACCTGCAAGATGAGGCGCGCCTCGAGCTCGGCCTCGCGCAGCGCGTGATCCAATCGCACGAGGGCCGACTTGAAGATGTCGGCCGCGAGGCCCTGGATGCCCGCGTTCATCGCCTGACGCTCGGCCGCCTGTCGCTGGGGGCCCACGGCCGTCGCGAGGTCCGGGAAAGGGCGTATCCGGCCGAATTCAGTACGCGAGTAGCCGGCGTTTCGAACTTCGTTGATCGTGCGATCCATGTAGGCGCGCAGACTAGGGAATCCCTCGAAGTAGCGATCCATGATCCCCTTGGCCTCGGCGACCGAGATTCCCAGCCGCTGACTGAGGCCGAAGGCCTCCATGCCGTAGGCCAGGCCGTAGGAGACGGCCTTGGCCTGCTCGCGCTGCTCGTAGGTGACCTCGTCGGGCGCCACGCCAAAGACGGAGGCCGCGATGATTCGGTGCACGTCTTGGTGCCCGTCGAAGGCCCGCAGAAGTCCCTCATCCTTTGACAGGTGCGCCAAGATCCGCAGTTCGATCTGGTTGTAGTCCGACACGGCGAGGGACCAGCCTTCGCTCGGCAAGAAGGCGTAGCGAAGACGGCGACCCTCACTCGAACGAACGGGGATGTTGTGCAGGTTGGGGTTCTCCGATGACAGTCGTCCAGTGCGCGCGACGGTCTGGTTGAAGGACGCGTGGATGCGTCCGTCGGAGGCGATCGCGCCGATAAGGGGCGCTCCGTACGTGGAGCGAAGCTTCTCGATCTCACGAAAACGCAGAATCTTGGCGACGATGGGATGTTCTTCGACGATGGCCTCGAGACTCGTCGCGTCGGTCGAAAAACCCGACTTGATCTTCTTGGTGGGCTTGAGACCAAGCTCCTCGAAGAGCACGACTTGGAGTTGCTGGGGCGAATTGACCTTGAAGGGATGGCCCGCGATATTTTGGATCTCCTCGTCGAGAGCGGCGGCTTCGCTGGTGAACTCGTCGCTAATCGTTCGCAAAAGCTCGACGTCGACGCGAATGCCGCGGGCCTCCATTCGCCCGAGCACCGCGACCAACGGCAACTCGACCTTTTCGTAGATGAAGTTCAGCTCCCAACGTGTGATCTCTTCGCTCAGGTGCTCACGCAGCCGCGCCACCACCTGGACGTCACGAGTCAAGGTCTCGTCGCTCGAGACGCCAAAGAGTGAGGGCGCGTCACTCGAGATCGACTCGCCCAAGAAGCGTTCGGCCACGTTGGCCAGGTCGTAGTGACCGCTGACCGCGTCGATCAAGAACGCCATAATCGACGTGTCGTCGGCGGGGTCGCTCAGGTGCACGCCACGCTCTTCGGCCAGGCGATAGAGCTCTTTCACGTCGTGCCCGGCCAGGCTCTTGGTTCCTACGTCGCGGAGCAACTCGGTCACGGTACCCAGAGCCAGCGTGGCGCTTGACGCGTCGTAGAGCGCCACGCGCTCCCCGGCCACGGCGACCGTGGGCGAAGGCGACGCCAGGACGTCGCTCAACGAGGCGGCGCGCACGCTGGGTTCAGACTCGGCGCGCGACGAGCGCGAAGGGCTGGGCGCGGCGTCGCCGGACTGACCTAAGAGGCCCTCGTTCATCAACCGGTCCACTCGCGAACGCACGGAGTTCATCTCAAAGCGGTCAAAGAAGGCGTGAACCTCCCCGATGTGCCAACCGCCTAACACCAGGTGATCGATCGTGAAATCGAGGGGGACGTCACGGACGAGCCACATGACCTTCTCGTTGTTGCGGGCTCGCTCTTCAAAGGTGGCGAGGTTCTCTCGCAACTTCGGCGTCAGATCATCGAGATGCTGATAGAGCTCGTCCATGTCCGCGTACTGGGCGAAGAGCTTGGCGGCAGTCTTCTCCCCCACACCCGGCACGCCCGGCAAGTTGTCCGAGGCGTCCCCGCGAAGTGCGGCCAGCAGCGGATAGCGCCCCGGTTCGATGCCACAGCGTTCGATAATGCCCGCTTCGTCGTAGAGCGAGTAGTCCGACACGCCGCGGCGGTTGTAGAGGACCTTGACGAAGGGGTCTTCGACGAGTTGGAAGGTGTCGCGGTCGCCCGTGACGACGATGACCGGAATCGATTGGTCGCGGCCCCAGGTCGCCAGCGTCGCGAGCACGTCGTCGGCCTCGAAGCCTGGTACACCCAGCACCGGAATGTGAAGCGCCTCGCACATGGTGCGGATCAGATCGAACTGCGGTTCGAGATCCTCGGGCGTCGCCGCGCGGCCGCCCTTGTAGTCCTCGGTCAACGCGTCACGGAACGTTCCCCCCGGTAGGTCAAAAGCGACGGCGAGGGCGCGCGGGTTTTGGGTCTTGACCAAAGAGATGAGCATCGTGGCAAAGCCGTGCAGCGCGTTGGTGACCAGTCCCGATGACGTCTGAATCTCTGACGAGAGGGCAAAATACGCGCGAAAAGCCAACGACATACCGTCCAACAGCAACAACGGCCGCTGATCTGATTCGTTAGCCAACGAACTCGCCTCGCAGAATCTGTTGGGCGATGTCGCGCATGCGAACACGACCCCTCATCGCGGACTGCTGGATGACCTCGAACGCGGTGGGCTCGTCGAACCCGCGATCACGCATTAATTGCTCCTTGGCGCGTTGGACGATTTCACGCGTCTCAATCTTGTCCTCGACGGTGGGTGAGTCGGCGCCGTGGACGTCGGCGGCGAAGGACGGACTCAAGATCGACGCCAATTTCGGCAAGATCTCGCTCGATCGAAACGGCTTGACGAGATAGGCCACCACACCAGCGTCGCGAGCGCTTTCGATGAGCGAGCGTTGGCTAAAGGCCGTGAGCAAGACCACCTGCGTCTTGGAACCCTTGATGGCGCGAGCGACTTCAATGCCGTCGAGTCCGGGCATTTTGATGTCGAGCAGTGCCAAGTCCGGTTCATGAAGGCGAATCATCGACAGCGCGTCGTCCCCACGGGCCGCTTCGCCCACCACGAGGTAGCCGTCACCCTCGAGAATCTCCTTGAGGTCGAGGCGGATGATGGACTCATCATCGGCGATGACGACGCGCTTATCCATTGTCGTCCTTCGGGGTCCACTCGCGTAGTAGTTCGTCGCGCGCGACGACGAGCTCTCGTACCTCTCGAGAACGACGCTCCATCTCCGCGCTGGCGGCCGCGACGTGCCGCGACAGTTCATCGTATTCCTTCGTCTGCAGTGGTGTTTCTGACACCAGAGCGCGTATGCGCGCGTCGTCGAGAGCGTCGTTCCACACTGCGACTTGCTCTTCGAGGACGTGCAGACTCTCACGCGCTTGTCCGAGTTGGCGCTGAAGGTCGTCGAGGCGACGTTTGACGAGGCGAGAACCCATGGCCGGATTCTAAGTCTCGGTTCCCGTCGTGAAGATTCTCGTCGTGCGCGTCCTTAAAAAGTCTTCATCCACGTCCAATCCAAAGCCCGTCTCGGTCGTCACCACCTTTAGGTCTTCGCCCGCAACGTCAACGTCTCCGACGTCGCTGGGCTCGGTAACGCTGTGCTCGGCCAGTACGCGATTCGCCTGACGCGCGTACGGCGATTCAAAGAACCCCCCCACGTAGGCCTCGAGTCCTAGCACGCGCGCGCGCGCGATGAGCGTGCGCGCGTTAGCGAGTCCGCCCACGCGCGCCGGCTTGACGCAGACCAGCTTCGCGGCACCGTAGCGCGCTATCTGTTCGACGTCACGCAGCGAGCGCACGCCCTCGTCCAGGGAGATCATCACGTCGAGTCGCTCGCTGAGGCGAGCCGTATCGGTCAAGTTGCCAACGAGGAAGGGCTGCTCGACCGCGACGACCGTGGCGACCAGTCGCACCTGCTCCAAGACGCCGAGCACGTCTTCAGCGCTCGACGCGGTGGCGTTGAAGTCCAAGACCACCGGCAGAGACGATGCCGCCAGGCGCTCGAGCGAGCGCGGCGCGAGCAGACCCGGCGTTACTTTGGCCCGAAGACGCGCGACGCCCTTGAGCGCGGGCCACGCTTCGTCGTCCACGAGGGACACGGAGCGCTGGAGTCGCAGCGCGGACTGGCTCGGCCATAGTTCATCGAGTCGGCACTTTTCCATCTTGAGCTCGCGGTGGAGCAGCGCCATTTCGACGAGCGCGAGCGCGGTCGCGCTCGCCTCGCGCGGCGCCGCGAATCGACTCATCCGAGTCCACGATGGCGCGGCGCCCTCTCGAGAGCTAATGGCGCTCAACTGGGGCAGGACCACGTCACGAAGTTCGTCAATCACGGATTTGAGGCCGGGGTCGCCGTTCAAAGAAACGGGTTGGGGAGCGACTTCGCCCACGCCGGCGCCGTCGGCGTCACGAAGTACTAGGTACAGTCGGCTTCGCCCTTCGTGGCGTTGTGCGCCTCCCTGCAGGACGTGGGCGAGCCGGACGTCGTGTCGATAGAGCGTCGCGTCCACCACCGCCACCTTACGGTTACTGCTACCGTGGTCGCCGCAGCCCGGATGGCGGAATCGGCAGACGCGGAGGCCTCAAAAGCCTTTACTCGAGAGGGTGTGTGGGTTCGAGTCCCACTCCGGGCACTGTTACCGTGGGAGCCATGTCGTTTTCGTCGGCTCTCGCGTACCGCGACGACCTCGTCGCTCTCTTCCCCGGCCAAGGTTCAATCGCCCACGGCGCCGGGATACCTTGGCGCGAGTCACCACACTGGTCCATCGTTCGCGACGTGAGCCACGCGAGCGGCGTCGACGTCGAACGCCTGCTCCTCGAGGCCGACGACGAGGAAGTGATTCGCACCGACAACGCGCAGCTCGCCACTCTGGCGCTCTCCTTGGTGGGCTTTGGCGAACTGCTCGAACACGGATGTCGTCCGCGCTTCTACTTGGGCCACAGCCTGGGCGAATTCAGCGCCTTGGTCGCGGCAGGCGTGATCAGTCTCGAAGACGGCGCGCGGGTGATTCGCGCTCGAGGTCGAGCGATGGCCAGCGCCGCGGAAAATACCAATGGCTCAATGGTCGCGGTCATGGGACCGAGCGACGGCGCGAGAGAGGCCCTCGAATCGAGGGCGAATCTCTGGGTCGCCAACGTCAATGGCGAGGGCCAGATCGTCGTCAGCGGCACCCAAGACGCCTTGGCCGACCTGCTGGCGCATCACCGCGAGTGGGGTTGGCGTCGCGCCGCGGCCCTGCCCGTGGGGGGAGCCTTCCACTCGCCACTCATGAGCCAGGCTCAAAACGACCTCGACGGCGCACTCGCGCGCGTCAGCTTTCACGCGAGCGACGCCGTGGTGATAGCCAACGTCAATGGCGCGGTACCCGCCGATCCGAGCGCCTGGCGCGAACTGCTGTCGCGTCAGTTGACCTCACCGGTGCAGCTCTTAGCGGCGACCTTGGCCCTTCCCGAAGGCGTGACGTCCAGTGTGGAAATGCCCCCCGGCAACGTACTGACGGGCCTCACCAAACGTATTCGCCCCTTCCACCAGCAGTTTGCCCCCGCGAACCGTGCCCAAGTCCAGGAGATACCCCTATGAGCCGCCACGTTCTCGTTACCGGTGCAAGCCGCGGCATTGGTGCGGCCATCGCGCAGCACTTCATCGACGCCGGCGACTCGGTCGTCACCCTTTCACGTTCGGGCGAAGCGCCCGAAGGCGTCGCGCGTCGCTTCGCGCTCGACGTGTCTGACTCCGCGGCGCTGAACGCCGCGGTGAAGTCTGCGGTCGAAGAGTTCGGACCGGTCGAGGTCTGCGTCGCCAACGCCGGCATCACTCGAGACGGTCTCGCCGTTCGCATGTCCGATGACCAATGGCGAGAGGTACTCTCCATCAACCTCGACGGCGCGTTCTACACGGCGCGCGCCGCCCTGGCGTCGATGCTGCGCAACCGTCAGGGCTCGATCATCTTCATCGGTTCGGTCAGTCCCTTCATCGGCGTACCCGGTCAGGCCAACTACGCGGCGGCCAAGGCGGGCCTGGTGGGGCTCGCGAGGTCGCTCGCCAAGGAGGTCGCCACGCGCCACGTGACGGTAAACGTGGTCGCCCCGGGTCTCATCGAGACCGATATGACGAGCGACCTGGGTGCGGCCCGCGAGACAATGGAGGCGATGATCCCGATGGGCCACCCGGGTCAGCCCTCCGATATCGCTGGAGTTGTCGGGTTCCTCGCCAGTAACCACGCACGCTACGTGACCGGCGTAGTGCTGAGCGTCGACGGCGGCCTCTCTCTGGGGCATTAACGAGCCCAACCCCTCGACGCGTTTGGTTACGATAGAACGACAGAAAAGAGGGGTATCAACATGGACCGAAACGAAGCATTTGCGAAATTCTCCGAGAACGCCTGTGAGGTTCTCGCCGTCGAGCCTTCGAAGGTCACCCCCGAGGCTTCCTTCGCGGACGACCTCGGTGCCGACAGCCTGGACCTGGTCGAGTTGGTCATGGCGCTTGAGGAGACCTTCAACATTGAGGTCGCCGAAGACGAGCTCAAAGAGATTCGCACCGTGGGCGAAGCCTTCGATTTGATCTACGCCAAGCTGTAGTGCGCGTCGCCGTCACGCCGTCGGGACCCGTCCAGGGTTACCGGGTTGCCGTCACGGGGCTCGGTGCCCTCACGTGCGCGGGCGAGGGCGTTGACGCCCTCTGGGAGGCGCTACTTCGACCCATCGCCCCCGCCTCGACGCGGTTGAGCCCGTTTGACGCGTCGCATCTCGGCGGACCCAAGGAGCTTCGCCGATTTGACCCCTTCACGCTCTACGCGTTGATGGCCGCCGACGAGGCGTGGCGCGCGAGCGGGCTCGAGGGTCCCCTCGTCGACGCCGGCTCCATCGTCACGACCGGTATTGGTGGACTGCAAACGATCCTCGAACAGTTCCGCGTCCTCACTGACAAGGGGCCCGATCGGGTGTCGCCCTTCATGGTGCCCATGATGATGCCCAACGCGGCGACCGCCGCGGTTTCGATGCGCTTTGGCCTGGGAGGACCCTGCGAGACGGTCACTACGGCCTGTGCGGCCGGTACCCACGCCATCGGCAACGCCGCACGACTCGTCGCCTCTGGTCGCTGCAGCGTCGCCGTCGCGGGCGGCGCCGAAGCGGTGATGACCGAGATGGCCATCGCTGGCTTTCGTAACATGACCGCCTTGTCCAGCACGGACTTCTCTCGGCCCTTCGACGTGGATCGCGACGGATTCGTTCTCGGTGAGGGTGCGGGAGTCTTGATCCTCGAAGAGTGGGAGCACGCCAAGGAACGTGGCGCGACGATTCTCGCCGAGGTCATCGGCGCGGCCTCGACGGCCGACGCGCACCACATCACTGCTCCCGACCCTCAGGGGCTCGGAGCGACGCGCTGCATGCGCCTGGCTCTCGAAGACGCCGACGTGTCGACGAGTGAGATCTCTCACATCAACGCCCACGGCACGTCGACACCGCTCAACGACCTGGCGGAGTCCGTCGCGGTACACGCCGTTTTTGGCGATGACACGCCTCCGGTCACCTCCATCAAGGGCCACCTCGGCCACTCGTTGGCGGCCGCCGGTGCGCTCGAGGGCGTCGCCTCCGTGTTGACCCTACTCAACCAGGAGATTCCTCCCACCGCGGGTACGACGGTCGTGGACCCGGCCGTTGGACTCGACGTCGTGATCGGATCTCCGCGTCGGGCCGACGTCGAAGTCGTTCTCTCGAACTCCTTTGGTTTCGGGGGTCACAACGGCAGCGTGCTCTTTCGTCGCTACGCGGGTTAGCCGTCGCCATCGCCGACGCCCGACAGCGCTAGCGATCGTTGCCGAGAAACGCCGTCGCGACGTTGCCAGGGCGTTAGTCGTCGAGCGTGACCTAGAGTTGCCACTCGTCAAAGCGCCGTTCCACCAAGGTGTTCTCGTACGCCCATCGGGCGTTGGCGATGAACTGTCCGAGTTGGACCGGATCCTTTTGACCCGGGCTGCGCTCGACACCCGAACGCGCCTCCACGCCAAAGACGGGATAGTTCTGCACGATGTCGATGACGTTGGCGGCGTCCAGGCCGCCCGACGCCACGATCGGGTGGCGTGCGTTCGATTGACGGAAATGTTCGAGTGACGCGTTGAGCGCGAAGGCGTCGTCATCATCGGGCAGAACGAAGTAGTCGATCCCCGTGGCGTGAAGCCCCGCCTCAGGACTCGTGAGACGAAGCACGGTGTTCACGCGCTCGCGGACGTACGCCACTTGATCGCTCGTCATCGCCCCTTCGAGTTGCACGCCACTCAGTCCTAAGGTGCTCGCAATCTCCACCACCCGTTGGGGTAACTCGTTGCGGAACGAACCAATGCTTAGGGCCCCGTGAGGCAAGCGGCGAATGATGTCATTCGCCGCGGCGGGGGCAATCTGGCGGGGTGACACCGCAAAGTCAAAGCCAACGGCACTCGCGCCCAGTCCAATCGCGAAGAGGGCGTCTTCTTCGTTGGTGACGCCCGCGATCTTGATGAAGAGGCCCTCTACGTTGAATCGCACGCACCCTCCTTAAGTTCAGGTTAGGTCGCCTCTCTCGCGCGACGTGCTACGCGAGCACGCTCAGTCGCACGCCCGCCGTGTCGTCTCGCTGCACGATCGTGCGATGGGCAATGCCCATCCCGCGAACGGCCTGTTCACCTTGTACGAGTGAGGTGATGCCCTGGGGCCCCGGGGGGCCGACGGAACTCAGCAGCGCTTCGACCGTAGCGGCGTCACTCGCTTCGAAGTAGACCGCGCGCCACGGCACGCTGGCGCCACGCGCGTCGAGTCGCCCTACGAGTTCTTGACCCGTGAAGCAGCCTTTCGTAAAGGAAATGGTGACGTCGACGAACGTCCGCCCGTAGCTGTGAGGGGTCAGGTGGGCGCCCAGTTCGCCGGCACCGGGCCATCGAGCGTCCAAGCGCTCGCCGATGGTGGCGAAGGGTCCGGCCACGTCGCCCACGAGCTCAAGCGAACACTTGGTGCGCAGCAAGTACTTCTGGAGTCGCGCGAGAACCTCGGGCGCGAACTCTTTCGAGACGACCAGCGTGAACTCCCCGGCGACCTGCGTGACGTAGGCGGCGGCGACGACGGCCGAATCGGGTGCGAGCACCAACGTCCAAAGACCTTGGTCGCCGAGCTCAGCGAGATCCTGGCTGAGTTGACCTTGCAGAAATGGCTTCGCCTCGTCGCCACGCGCGATGAGGGCGCTCCAAAACTCGGGGGAACTCTCGGTGTGGACCAGGGGACTTGACACGAACAGTTACGCTAGGCGCGATCACGACCGATCCGTACACCGTGAGGGCGCCATGAGTCTCCAGTCCGAATTAAATACCATCACCTCGACGATGAGTGAACTCTCCGGGCGCATCACCGCCCTCGTCGAAGGCGAGGGCGATCGCCTGGCGGTGGAGCTCTACAGCGAACTGGTGACCGCCGAGCGGACCGTCGGTGCGTTGCTGCGTCGGCTCAATCGCGTGGCGGGCCTCGCAAAAGAACGCCAGTAGTCTTCGAGAATGACGACCCCGTGGCGACGCACGAACGCGCTCTCCCCCGAGGAGCGTCTCGAGGTTCTTGACCTGATGAACCGGCTCGAAACCAAATTAGGGCGTGAGGCCATCGACGAGGCCCGTCGGCGCACCGTCGTGCACGGCTGGTCCGGTGAGCACTGGCTTCGCTACGACGGCGATCGGTTGTGCGACTACGCCCTGGCCATGGGCGAGCCTGACGCGACCGTCGAGATGGTCGGAGGCGGATTCGACGAAGCGCTGCTGACGCACCTGCTGGCCGAGCATCCCTGCGTGGACTGGTGGACCCGCGGCCCCCTCGAACGTACGCCGCCCGGCAGCCACGTCGTTCGCATGCTCCAACTCATGCGCGTGCGCTTGCCGGTGGCTCCCGTCGCCGTCCCCCCGGGCGCGACTCTGCGCAATTTCGAGCCTCAAACCGACGCCGCGGCCTGGCTGCGTCAAAACAACGCCGCTTTCGCCGATCACCCCGAGCAGGGCGCCTGGCGCCTGGGCGACCTGAGCGAACGCACCCGCGAGCCCTGGTTCGATCCCTCCGGATTCCTCGTGCTCGAAATCGACGGTGAACTCGCGGCGTCTTGTTGGACCAAGGTGCACGAACTGCACCCCGATCGCTTTGGCGAGATCTACGTGATTTCGGTCGACCCCCAGTTTCAAGGCAGGGGACTCGGGCGCGTGATGGTCACCCAGGGGCTCGAGGCCCTGCGGCGAAAGGGCGTCGCCGACGCGGTTCTATTCGTTGACAGCTCCAACGAATCTGCCAAGCGGCTCTACGAGTCGCTCGGATTCACGCTGCAGCGCGAGGACCATCTTCTGCGTTTTTGCAACTAAGCGACGGTTCCCACGCCCACAAAATGTCCCACACTGAAGGTGACGAACGCCGACCCCGCGGTGATGAGTAGTTGTCGAAGCGCCCAGCGAACGATGCCCCTTCGTGTGTACCAGCCGACCGCTCCACCTACGGCGAGCGTGGCGAGCCCACCGAGGATGAGCGACCACATCATTTCGTTGCCCGAACTCGTCACGAGCCACGGCAGCAACGGCACGAAAGCACCTAAGGCGAAGAAGAAGAACGACGATGACGAGGCCTTCCACGGCGAGCCCGTGGCCGTGGTGTCGACGCCGAGCTCCTCGCGAGCGTGCGTGCGCAGCGCCAGATCAGGGTCACGCATGAGGTCCGTCGACAATCGGTCCGCGAGTTCCGTGTCGATGCCGCGTGCGACGAAGAGATCGCGAAGCTCCTTTTGTTCGGCCACGGGGCTGTCCGCGATCGCCTGGCGCTCGACGTCGATTTCGTACTCGAAGAGTTCCTTTTGCGCGCGCATCGAAAGGTATTCGCCGCTGCCCATGGAAAAGGCCCCGGCGACGAGGCCCGCGAGCCCCGCGAGTCGCACGACGCTGTGGCCGGGATTCGCGCCGGCGAAGCCGAGCATGAGCGAAATGTTGGTGACCAGTCCGTCAGAGAGGCCAAAGAGCGACGCGCGAAACCCGCCATCGCTTATTTTTCGATGGTGGTCTTCCGGGCGGCTCTTACTCACCTCGTCAATCCTAGGGGTGAATCCGCGTCCCAACGAACGCTTCGGACGCGACGGTAGAGTTTCAAAGGAGGTGCATATGGCTACGCACGTGACAGGATTCGAAGAGTTGCGCACCATGGTCGGCGAGCACCTGGGCTACTGCGACTATCGCACCGTGACCCAGGAGCAAGTCAACCTCTTCGCGGAGGCGACCGGGGATCACCAATGGATTCACGTTGATCCCGAACGTGCCGCGAAGGGTCCTTTTGGGGGCCCCATCGCGCACGGCTACCTGACCTTGTCGTTAATCCCGGTGTTGCTCGGCGGCGTATTGAAGGTCGAAGGCGTGGCGATGGGCGTCAACTACGGCACGAACAAAGTTCGCTTCACCGCGCCCGTGCCCGTGGGCTCGCAGATTCGAGCCGGCGCGACCTTGGCCTCGGTCGAAGACGTCGCCGGCGGGGTGCAAGTCGCCCTCGACGTCGTGGTGGAAGTCAAGGACGCCGTGAAGCCCTCGTGCGTCGCCCAGGTCGTCTTTCGCTACTACAGCTAGTCGCGTGCCCACGACGCCACTCCCCCAGGGCGACGAGAAGACTCGCCAAGTTCGAACAATGTTCGACGCCATCGCGCGGCGCTACGAGCTCGTGAACCACCTCATGACCCTCGGCTTGGACCAGCGATGGCGCCGTCGTGCGGTCGCCGATCTCAAGTTGGTCGCCCCCAGCGTCGTTCTTGACGTCGCGGCGGGTACGGGCGACTTCACTCGCGAGCTGCGAAATCAGGGTCATCGGCCCGTCGCGACCGATCTCAGTTTTGGCATGCTCGCCGCCGGACGCGGCCTCACCCATCGAGTGCAGGCCGACGCGTTGCGCCTGCCGTTTCCCGACGCCTCGTTCGACGGAGTCACCTGCGGCTACGCGCTTCGAAATTTCACTGACCTCGCGGGGACGTTGCGTGAAATGGGTCGCGTCGTGCGCCCCGGCGGTCGCGTTTCGCTTCTCGAAGTCGCCGAGCCGTCGCGCGGTCCCCTGCGGACCGGCTTTCGGATCTGGTTTCGTGGGGTCGTCCCCTTTATCGGCTCCCTTCTTTCAGACCGTGCGGCCTATCACTACCTGCCCGCCTCCACCGCGTACCTGCCCGGTCGTGAAGAACTCGTCGCCCAGCTCCACGAGGCGGGGTTTCGCGCCGTGAATCATCGACGCGTGATGGGCGGGCTCAGCCAACAGTTCGTCGCGACGAAGGCGCCGTGAAGTACGTTCGCCGACGCATCGACGCGCCCGATAAAGCGGCGCTGCGAGCGCTGGCGGCACGCGAGGGTTGGCTGCTCGAAAGCCCGGACTTTCTGCGCGCCAGCTTCGGCGGCGCCTCGCTCAGCATTGCCCTGGGCGAAGGGCTCACCCAAAACACCCGGGCCAGTGCGGCCCTTCGCGACATTGACTTAGAGGGCGACGAGGGCCCGCCCGGCAGCGGCGTCGTGGCCTTCGCGACGCTGCCCTTTGACCGCCTCGCCCCCGGCCAGCTCCACGTTCCTCGCTACGTCGTGACCGTCGAGCGCGCCGGCGCGGCCTGGATCAGCGCCCTCGAGGGGGACGAGGGCTGGCGATCGCTGCTCGACAACGTCGGCGAAGTCATCCAAGAGCCCCAGAGCCTGCGCTCGCTGACGCTCCAGCCCACTCCCGAGCAGTACGCCCACCACGTCGCTCTCGCGGTTGAACTTCTGCGGCGCAAGGAGATCGACAAGGTCGTCTTGGCCCGCGCGGTACTCGGTTCGGTCCCCGAGGAGATCGATCCCGCGGCGTTGAACGCCCGCCTGAGGGTGCGCGAGCCCATCTGTACCCTCTACAGCCTGCCGACCGAGGACGGGCGGCGCTTCGTGGGGGCGTCGCCCGAACTCTTGGTCCGCCGCGACGGAGCACTCGTGCAGTGTCATCCGCTGGCGGGCACGATCTCCTTACCCGCCAACGTCGCTCCCGACGACTACCAGAACTGGCTGCTCGGCTCAACGAAGAACCTGCACGAACACGGCGTCCTCGTCGATGAAGTCGTTCGCAACCTTTCTCGTCGCTACGACGACATCGTGGCCGACGCGCAGCCCTCCATCGTGACACTGCGCACCGTGGCGCACCTGGGAACGCGCATCACCGCGACGAGCCACGAAGTCCACCCCCCAGACGCCCTCGACGTGCTTCGCCTCTTGCATCCAACGGCCGCGGTGGGGGGCATTCCCCGCGAACGAGCCGAAGAACTGATCCGCGAACTCGAAGCCCACGACCGGGGACACTACGGCGGACCGCTCGGATGGATTGACGCGAACGGCGACGGAGAGTGGTGGATCGGCATCCGCGGCGTACTAGTGGACGGCGTGAATTTTGAAGCCTGGGCTGGCGCGGGCATCGTCTCGGAGTCTGATCCCATCGCCGAACGCGAAGAGACCCGCGACAAACTCCAAAGCGTGCTCTCGTCGCTCCTCGTCGAACGGTTCTAACGCGCGTCGAGACCAATGACGCGCAGCGCGGCCCACTTGGTGACGAGCCAGAGCGCCTCGACGACGATGGCCCCGGACATCTTTGACTTGCCGCGCTCTCGATCGCTAAAGGAGATCGGAACTTCGACGATGCTCGCGCCGTGTCGACGCGCGCGGTACGTCATCTCGATTTGGAACCCGTAGCCGTCCGCGGTCACGGTCTCACAATCGATCTTCTCGAGGGCCGACTTCGTGTACACCCGGAACCCGGCCGTCGAGTCGCTCACGCGCAGCCCCAGCATGATCGTCGCGTACTGGTTCCCACCGCGCGAGAGGAGCCTTCGCGAAAGGGTCCACTGCGGAATCGATCCGCCGGGAACGTAGCGCGAGCCGATCACCACCTCGTGGTCGTTCGCCGCGCGTAACAACGTCGAAAGGGCCGCCGGGTCGTGGCTGAAGTCGCAATCGATTTCGACAAATTTGTCGTAACCGCGCTCCAGGCCCCAACGAAACCCCGCCCGATACGCTCCACCAAGACCGCTCTTGGTCGGGCGTTCCAAGAGCTCAATAGAGCCCAGCTCACTGGCCACTTCACGCGCGCGCCGCGCGGTGCCGTCAGGCGAACCGTCGTCCACGACCAGAATCGAGCAGTCGGGTACGGACGCTCGAAGCGCGCGCAGCATCTTCTCGACGTTCATGATCTCGTTATAGGTGGGCAAAACCACCAGCGTAGGCACCCACGGATTCTACGCAAGGATCGATACGTCCCCTTTAGCAAAGCGGGCTCTCGGCGTAGCGCAACGCCTAGCGTTAAGGACAATGTCTGACGCCGACCCTGCCAAGCGACTCGCGCTCCCGCGAGAAATCCGCCTGATATTGAGCCTCGGTTCGCTCATCTTCGTCTTCTTGTACTTTGTGCTGCCCCAGTTCGACTCGGCCCGTCATTCGCTCTATCTCCTAGCCAGGCTCAATCCTTTTGTCGTGATTTTCGCCGTCGCCTTGGAAGTCGCGGCGATTTACGGCTACGTCGAACTGACTCGCACGGTGCTCTTCCCGCACGCACCGAGTCTCTACAACACCACGCGCGTGACGCTGGCCGGACACGCGATCAGTCACGTCGTGCCCGGAGGCACGGCGCCAGCGGGCGCGCTGTCGTATCGGATCTTCACCGAGCTCGGGGTGCCGCGCGAAACCAGCGCCTTTGGCTTGGCGGTCTTGGGCACCGGATCCGCGGTGATCTTGAACGTGCTCTTTTGGTTCGCGCTCGTGATCTCGATCCCCCTGCGCGGCTTTAACCCCGCCTACGGCTTCGCGGCCCTGGCGGGCGTGTTCTTGTTGCTCGCCTTTTTTGGGACGATCTTGCTGATCACGCGGGGTCAACGCCACGCCGACGCCTGGCTTCGCGCCGTGGCGACGAAGATTCCCGCCATCGACCCCGACAAGGTCTCGAGGCAGCTGACCAAGGTCGCCGAGCGCGTGACGCTCCTCATCAACAATCGCCGCACGCTCTGGCGCGCCTTCACGTGGGCGACACTCAATTGGGTCCTCGACGCGGCCTGCCTGTGGGTCTTCGTGTGGAGCTTTGGCAGCGTCATCTCGCCCATCGATCTCCTGGTGGCCTACGGCCTCGCCAACATCCTCGCCGTGATTCCCGTCACCCCGGGGGGCCTGGGCATCGTCGAGGGTGTTTTGATCGGCACGCTCGCGGGCTTTGGCGTTCCCCAGAGCCAGGCCATTCTCGCGGTGCTGGCCTATCGTCTCGTGAACTTCTGGATCCCGATCCCTCTGGGCGCGGCGGCGTACGCGTCCCTGCAGTGGCGCCGACCGGGGGAAGTCACCCCTGGACGAGCAACCGAGACCGGTCCATCTCTCGACGCTTGAACTCAGCTTGCGCGGAGAAGTTGTTCACGGGTTGCAGGCGTCGCCAGCGACGGTCCGTTCCAAGAACCCACGTGAAGAGGTCGTCACGCCAGGTGATCTCAAAGGCATCGATGAGCTCGTTTTGCAGGGCGGGGTTCTCAATGGGCACACTCACTTCGACACGCCGATCGAGGTTGCGTTCCATCAAGTCGGCCGAGCCGAGAAAGACCGAGAAGTTCGAGTCGCCCTGTCGGCCAAAGATGAAGAGCCGTGAGTGTTCCAGGAACTCGCCCACCAAGGAGTGGACGTTCACGTGCTCGCTCAGACCCGGCACTCCCGGACGCAAACAGCACAGCGTGCGCACCACCAGTCGAATCTCGACCCCCGCGATGGAGGCGTCGTAGAGTGCGTCGATGATGGCGGGATCGGTGAGGCCATTGACCTTGATGTCGATCCTTCCCTCGCGTCCACGGTCGCGCTCTTGATTGATCAATTCGACGATTCGCGTGCGCGTTGACAGGGGCGAAACCACGATCTTGGCGTAGTCGCCGATGCGCGCAAAGCCGGTCAGGTAATTGAAAAGTTCGCCCACGTCGCGCGCGATCTCGCTGTCGCAGGTCAGCAACCCGAAGTCCTCGTAGATCCGAGCCGTGCGGTCGTTGTAGTTTCCGGTGCCGATGTGCACGTAGCGCGCCGTGGTGCCGCCCTCGCTGCGCAAGACGAGCGCGATCTTCGAGTGCGTCTTGAGCCCCACTACCCCGTACACCACGTGCACGCCCGCGTCTTCGAGCGCCTTGGCCCACTCGATGTTCGCCGCCTCGTCAAATCGCGCCTTCAGTTCCACCAGCGCGACGACCTGCTTGCCGCGTTCGGCCGCTTGGATGAGTGACGCGACGACCGGCGAGTCGAGCGAGGTGCGATAGAGCGTCTGTTTGATGGCCACGACCTTGGGGTCGAGAGCGGCCTGGGCGATGAACATCTCGACAGAGTCCGTGAAGGATTCGTACGGGTGATGCAACAAGACGTCGCCTTCGCGGATGGCGGCGAAGATGTCGCCCACGTGCTCACCGCTGAGGAGGCGCTTTGGCGTCAGTGGCGACCAGCCCTCACCCTTTAGATCGGGTCGATCCATCGCGTAAAGACTCCAAAAATCATGCAGGCCCAACGGCGCGTCCGTGACGTAGACGTTGGAGCGGTCGATCTCTAGTTGGTCGACCAACAAGGCCAAGAACTCTTCGGACATGCCGCGCTGAATCTCGACGCGCAACGCCTCGCCAAAACGGCGTCGGCGAAGTTCGACCTCGAGCGCGACCATCAAGTCGTCGGCCTCATCCTCTTCCAAGGTCAAGTCGGCGTTTCGCGTGACGCGAAAGAGGTCGGCGCGACCAATCGTCATGCCGGTGAACAGTTGATCGAGGTGGGCGACGATCAAGTCTTCGAGCAGGCACCAGCGCCCCTCGCCCACGGGCAAGAACCGAGGGAGCGAATTGGGGACTTTCACGCGGGCGCTGCGCTCGTCGCCGGTGACTTCGTCACGCACGCTCACCGCCACGTTGAGTGAGAGATTCGAAATCATCGGAAAGGGATGGCCCGGGTCGACGGCGAGCGGCGTGAGGACGGGATAGACGTTCTCTTCAAAGTAGCCAGCGAGCTGAGCTTTCGTGAACTCGTCCAGATCGCGATAGTGAACGATTGAAAGATCATTCGCGGCCAAAGTCGGAAGCAAAACGTCGAGGACGAGTCGATCTTGACGCTCAACGAGGGCCAGCACCCGTTCTCGGATCGTGGCCAGTTGCTGACGTGGGCGGACCCCGTCGACTGAAGGTGTCTGGACGCCCGCGGCGACCTTGTCCTCGAGGCTCACGACGCGCACTTGGAAGAACTCGTCGATCATGTCGGCGAAGATCGCGATGAACTTGCAACGCTCCAAGATCGGGAGGCCCTCATCCTCGGCCAAGTCCAAGAGTCGCGCACCAAACTCCAGGCGAGAGAGTTCTCGACTCGAAAAACGCTCCGGGCCAAAGGCCAACACTTCGTCGTTCACGTCGTGAGACACCTTTACGTTGTGGGTTTCGATTCTTTCTATGCTACGACTACTGTTTAAGCGTGGCGAAACACGCAACGCTGGCTCGTGCCCAGGCGCTTGATCGCCCTCGCAACGCTCGCCTCACCGAACTGTGGCTGATGGCCCTGGCGTGGATTATTTCAACGGCCTTTTACGTCTTGGCCTCACTCGGCGCCCAGGGACGTATGCCGCCTCGGCTCTGGCTCTTCCTCGCCGCGATCGTGTCGGTCTCGCTCCTGATGCACGTGTCAATTCGCCGTTACGCGCCCAACGCCTCGGAGTTGCTCTTGCCCATCGCGACGCTCCTCAACGGCATTGGCTACGTGGAGATCGCGCGTTGGAACCCGGCGCGCGCCGGCTACCAGGCCGTGTGGTACCTCATCAGCGCCGTCGCACTCGCGGCCACACTTAAGTTCGTTCGCCGGGTGCGCGACCTCGACCGTTACCGCTACCTCACGCTGGTCGCCGCGGTGGCGCTGCTACTGGCACCGCTCGTCCCCGGCATTGGTCTCTCGGTCTACGGAGCTCGACTCTGGGTGCAGGTCGGACCGATCTCCTTTCAACCCGTCGAGATCGCCAAATTACTGCTCGTCTTCTTTTTCGCTTCGTACTTCGCCTCCAACCGAGAGTTGCTCTCCACGCCGACCCAGCGCCTAGGTCCACGCAACGTCGTCGCCCCCAAGGTGCTCTTGCCGATCCTCGTGGCCTGGGGCTTCGCGATGGCGATTCTCGGCGCCGAAAACGACATCGGCTTTGCCATGCTGCTCTTCGCACTCTTTATGTCGCTGCTGTGGGTCACGACCGGACTCAAGTCCTACGTGGTCCTCGGCCTGGCCCTGCTGGCCGGCGGCGCCTACGTCGCCTTCAAATTCTTCTCCCAGGTCCAAAGCCGAGTTGGGCTGTGGCTCGACCCCTGGTCGTCGGCGCACATGGCCTACTCGCACCAGCTGGCCTACGGGTGGTTCTCCCTCGCGGCCGGCGGCGTCACCGGAACGGGACTCGGCTTGGGCCAGTCGGGCAACGTCCCTGAGATCACTTCGGACATGATCTTCGCGGCCGTTGGCGAAGAGCTCGGTCTCCTCGGCCTCGTGCTGGTCGTCGCGCTCTTCGTCGTCTTCGTGGCGGAGGGCTTTCGCATCGCCCAAAACGCGCACTCGGACTTCGTGCGACTCACCGCGACCGGACTGTCGTCGCTGATGGGCTTTCAGGCGTTTTTCATCATGGCCGGGGTCCTGCGCCTGTTGCCCCTGACGGGTATCACGCTGCCGTTCATGGCCTACGGTGGATCGTCGCTGTTCGCCAACTACCTCGTCGTCGCGTTGCTGCTGCGGATCTCGGACGAGAACAACCTCGAACGCCGAGGCGGCGAGGTGCTCCGAGTCGATTTCGACTAGTCGCGGAAATAGACCTCGAAGACCTCATCGGCGCAGAGCACCGGCGCCGGCACGACTTGGCGATACGCCAGAGTCAGAGCGTCGCTCGTGCGACAGTCGAAGACCTCTCGGCCCTTGGCCGTCATCAACTCGAGTTCGGCGTAGAAAACACCTGCTTGGTAGCGAACGATACGCACCGCGATCACGTCGACCTGCAGGCGACCAAGCACCGTCGTCATGAGTTCGTGGGTAGAGGGACGTCGACCTTCGAGGCGCGTCAGGGCCGCCTGGAGGGCGATCGCGTCGGGCAACGCGACGGGAATCACCAAGTAGCGATAGGGCGACTCGGCTTCGATCAAATGCGCCTGGGGCGAAGGATCCGTAAGGTCGTAGAGCACCGAATCGAGCGTCATGACCCGAAACGTCACGACCGGGGTCTCGAGGACGTCGTCGTCACCGGGAACCTCGGCGTTCGCGTCCACGCTTTGGCTCGCTGGCGATTCGTCCATCACGTGTACCCTAATTGCCGACGCGACGCGACACGGAGAGCACCGCGCCCCCGGCCACGAAGAAGACCAGCGCCGAGGATCCCCCGTAACTCAAGAGCGGCAGGGGAATTCCCGTCACCGGCATGATGCCCATCGTCATGCCGATGTTTTGAAAGCAGCTGAACGCGAAAAACACGAACACGCCGATGCAGATCAGTCGGCCCATCGTGTCCTTGGCGTGACGGCCGATCATGAACATTCGAAAGCCGACGAAGCCCAGCAGGAGCACGATGAGCATCGAACCAATGAAGCCCAGCTGTTCGCCGATGGCCGTGAAGATGAAGTCGGTGCGCTGCTCGGGAACGTAGCCGAGCACGGTCTGCAGGCCGTGGAAAAGTCCGGCTCCATGAAGTCCGCCCGAGCCAATCGCGCTCTTGGCGTTGTTGACTTCGTAAATGAGCGGCTGAAGGTTGGGATTGGTCGAATTCTGGTTCAAGAACGAGATGAAGCGGTCGACTTGATACTTGTGCAACAGATCCAAGTAGACGGCCAGCGCGACGCCCGCCGAGCCGAGAATCGCCAACATCGACATGAATCGCGGTGGCACTCCGGCGAGCACCATCATCGCCGAAACCGTGAGGACGATGATGACGGTCGTACCGAAATCGGGTTGGCGAAAGATGAGCAGCAGCGGCACGGCGCTCATGGTCAAGATCCTCACCACGTCGTACATGCTCAGTCCCTCGGGCCGGCGCGCGCAAAAGGTCGCCACCGCCAGGATCAGCGCCAGCACCGTGAATTCGCTCGGTTGAAATTGGATGAACCCAAAGTTGTACCAACGCTGGGCGCCCAGGGCGCTTTGACCCACCACGAACACACCCGCGAGCGCGAGCAAAGAGCCCACGTACAGCGGGGTCGCGACGATTTCAAAGCGCCGATAGTCGAACCGGGAGACCAGGTACATCGCGACGATGCCGACGACGACGAAGATCCCCTGGCGCTCGAGGTAGTAGTGACCGTTGAATCCGGCGTTGACGAGCGCTTGGCGGGTGGCCGAGTAGATCATGACCACTCCCGTGACTCCAAGAACGATCAGGCCGAGAAAGAGACCGTGGTCCATTGAGTCCCTGGCGCCCAACTTCGAGCCGAGAGCCGACAGCGCGTCACTCACGAGAGCACCGCGAGCAGCGCCGCTCCGCTGACGGGTTCCTCAAACCACCACTCCAGCTGGCGGGCGGCCTGAAAGGCCAGCATGCCCAGTCCGTTGGCGACCGAACAACCCAGTTCCTCGTAGAGTTCGAGCCACGCCGAGCGTCGCGGATCGTAGGTGATATCGACCGCGAGCGTGTCGGGGCTCACGCCCTGGAGCACCGCCGCCTCTTCGTCGCGCGCCGACGCGGGCAGGGTGTTGACGACCAAGTCGACCGGACGATACACCAAGGAGTGGCTAAAGACTTGGGGATAACGCTCGGCGATTGCCGCGATACGCGCTTCGTTTCGGGCGTGGAGCACGACCGAGGAGGCGCCGTGGCGAACGAGGGCGTCGACTATCGCGCTCGCGGCTCCCCCGGCGCCGAGCACCACCACGTGGCGATCTCGCGGCGTCGCGCGAAAGAGGTGGGCCATCGCGTCGACGAAGCCGTCACCGTCGGTGCTGCGTCCCAGCAGCTTTCCGTCGCGCACCAGCAAAGAGTTCACCGACTCAGTTCGGACCGCGACGTCGTCGACTTCGTCGCAAAGTTCGTAGGCCACGTGTTTGAGCGGTGCGGTCACCGACAGGGCGTCAAACTGGGAGGGCAGGAGGTCGCGAAGTGCGAGCGCGTGCGCGGCGTCAAGCTCGTAGCGCCGCGAAGTGCCCTCGAGCCCACAGAGGCGCAACGCCTCTTCGTGCAAGTGGGGCGAGAGCGAGTGCGCGATCGGCGAGCCCACGACGCCGAGTCTCCAGGGCATCACAGGCCCCTCGACGCGGCCAAGTGCTCATTCTTGAGCTGCTGGGCGAACGTGGTGGCGAAGGCTTCGTCCCCGGACTTGTCGATCACGACGAAGTAGAGCCACGACCCTGGTGGGGCGTGCAGCACGGCGCTCAGCGCCACCGTCGAGACGGTGCAGATGGGCGTGGGGGTCAAACCCGTGTTCAGATAGGTGTTGTAGGGCGAAGGGGTCTGCAGCATGCTCGGCGTCACGGTTCCCCCGTCTTGACCGAGCGCGTACAGTACCGTCGCGTCCATCTGTAAGGGACCCCCACGCGCCAAGCGATTGAAAATCACTCGGGCGACTTTGGGCATGTTCTTGGCGTAGTACCCCTCCTTTTCGACGATCGAGGCGGCCGTGACGAGTTGATAGGCGTTCAGGCCCTGAATGCTCGTCGAGGGGGTGAGGCCAACTGACTTGGCTTCGAGGACAAAGGCGTTGGCCATCGCTTGGGCCAATTGCGTGGGTGACTCGTCGGGCTTGACCACGTAACTGCGCGCTCCCACCAGTCCCTCGAGTGAGGAACCACGTGCGAAGGGCGACTTCACCGCGATCGCCGTCGCGGCGCGCAAAAAGGACTCGGCGTAGGTGTTGCCCTTGTCGGCGGCGAGATTGACGGCCATTTCGTGAAGCGTCAAGCCCGGCAGCGCGTCGAGGACCACCACGTTGGGTCCCGAACCGAGGACGGACCGCACGGAGCTAAACGATGACCCCTGGCGCAGTTCGTAGGACCCGTCACGCACCAGTGGCGCGCCGAAGAGAAGACTGTCGATTCGAAAGGCCAGGGGCGAGGCGATAACACCTTTCACGCGCAACTCCCCGGCGATCGTGGCGATGGAGTCGCCCGGGTGCACAGTGACGATCACTTCGCGTCCTTGGCCGGCGAAAACCGGGTCGACTTGCAGCAGGAACCAGCCAAGCCCTATGAGCACCAACGCCGTCGCCACACCCAACACGCGCCCCACGGGCTTAGTCACCAACGAGGCCATCTATGTAGTTTTGCAGCAGAATCACCGCCGCGGCACCGTCCACGTGATCACGTTGGGATTTGGCCTTGATACCCGCTTCTGACAAGGCGCGTTGCGCCTCGTGCGTCGTGAGGCGTTCGTCCCACTGAACGACCTCGAGATCGGGGAAGGCGGCTCGAATGGTGGCGAAGAGCTCGTCAGCGAAGTATGTGCTCGATGTTGCTCTGCCGGAAAGGGCGACCGGGCGGCCCACGACGATACCGGCGATCTCCTCGTCCTCAACGAGTTGACGAAGCTTGGCGACGAACGCGTCGTCGTTGCTCATTGCCCCACGCGGAAATGCCATGGAGCGAGCGCGGTCCGACACCGCGACGCCGCAGCGCCGAGTGCCCGGGTCGAGGCCGAGAAGACGCGTCGTAGCTCCTAGAGCTTCTTCGCCGCGACCAGCACGGCGTCAATGCCACCGGGATCGCGTCCGCCGGCCAGAGCCACGCGGGGCGATCCCCCGCCGCCGCCGCCCACCAGCGCCGCGAGCGTCTTGACCGTCGCGGCGGCGTCAAGGGAGTCGTCAGTGGCGACCGCGATCGCCACCTTTCCTTCGTGGGCCCCGACGATCACGGCCGCGCGACGACCTCGACGCTGGAGGTCCTGGGCCAACGTTCGAAGTTGGTCACCGACGAAGCCATCGACCCGAGCCACCACGAGGTCCCCACTGGTCGCGGCGTGAACCTCGTCGGCGAAACGCGCGAGCTGGGACTGGCGCAGGGAGCCGACTTCTCGTTCCACTTCGCGCTGACGTTCAAAGAGACGCTCAATCGCCGGCACCACGTCCTCGAGGGAGGTCTTTAGGAGCGAGGCCACCGAGGCGAGAGCGCGCTCCATCTCGTAGGCGCGCCGATAAGCGCCCAGACCAGAGACCGCCTCCAATCGGCGGGTGTTGGCACCGATAGACGACTCCGAGACCACCTGAATCTGGCCGATATCGCCCAGCCGATCGACGTGCGTGCCCCCACAGAACTCCAAGCTGTGCGCGCCCGCGCGCACGACGCGCACCCGATCGCCGTACTTGTCGCCGAAGAACGCGACCGCGCCCATGGTCTCGGCCTCACTCTTGGACGTTTGAATCGTGTCGACGGGCGCGTTCGTCACGACGTCGGTGTTGACCATCGTGAGAATCTCCTTGGTCTCTTCGTCGTGCAGCCCCTGGGCGTGCGAGAAGTCGAAGCGGAGGCGGTCGGGCCCGACGTAGCTGCCCTGTTGGCGGACGTGGTCGCCCAGCACGCGACGCAGCCCGGCGTGCAAAAGGTGCGTCGCCGTGTGATTGCGCCTCGTGGCTTCTCGTCGCTCGGGGTTGATCGTCGCGACGGCCACCTGACCCGCCACGATCTCCCCACTCAGACGGCCGCGATGCGCGTAGAGTCCGCCCGCGACACTTTGCGTGTCCAGGACCTCGAGACGTCCACTCTCGGTCACGATGGTGCCGGCGTCGCCGATCTGACCGCCGGACTCCGCGTAGAACGGCGTCGAGTCGAGGAACACCTCACTCTCGCCATTCTCTCCCGCGAGCACGGCGAGCACCGTCGTCTCGACGCTGTAGCGCGCGACGTCGCGCCCGACGAACTCCGTCGCGCCGTGTACGTCGAGCAAGTCCTTGTACTGGGCGTCGTCGGCGCGTCGAAGCGTCTTGGCCGAGGCGCGCGCTCGCTGGCGCTGTTCGCTCATGGCCGCGTCGAAGGCGTCGCGCTCGACCGTCTGACCCGCCTCGCCAACGATTTCGGCGGTCAACTCGATCGGGAACCCGTGGGTGTCGTGCAGCCGAAAGGCGACATCACCAGGAAAAACAGTCGAATGTGCCGCTCGGACTTCTTGACTGGCCTGTTCGAGCAGGCTCATGCCCGTTCGCAGCGTTCTCGCGAAGCCGGCCTCCTCGCGTTCGAGGACCTCGATAATGAGATCGCGGTCCTTCACCAGGACTGGGTAGGCCGAACCCATCTTTTCGATGGTGGCGTCAACGAGCGCCCGGGCCAGTTTGGCTTCGGAACCCGAACGCCGAGCCGCGAGGACGGCCCGTCGAATGATGCGTCGCAGCACGTAGCCACGCCCCTCATTCGACGGTAAGACACCGTCGGACACCAGCATCGTCATCGCCCGGCCGTGCTCGGCGATGCGACGGATCGCCACGTCGCTCGATTCGTCAGCGCCGTAGGCGGTGCCGATCGAGCGCGACGCCGTTTCGAGCAGGGGGGTGAAGAGATCCGTCGCAAAGACCGACTCCACGCCGTTCAAGATCGAAAGAATCCGTTCAAAACCAGCGCCGGTGTCAATGTTCTTTCTCGGCAGTTCACTCAAGGTTCCCCCGGCGGCCTTCTCGTACTGCATAAAGACGAGGTTCCAGAATTCGATGAAACGATCCCCGTCGTTGACCGCGGGCCCGCCGCCGCCGCCGCCGAAGGAGGGGCCCTTGTCAAAGAAGATCTCCGAACATGGTCCACACGGGCCCACCTCACCCATCGACCAGAAATTATCTTCATCAAGTCGCTGAATTCGCTCCGGACGGATGCCGATCAGGTCACGCCAGAGGTCGGCCGCCTCGTCGTCGCTGTCGTGCACCGTGATCCACAGCCGGTCCTCGTCGAGCCCGAAACCCTCGGTGATCAGTCCCCACGCGAACTTGATGGCGCCCTCTTTGAAGTAGTCGCCGAAGGAAAAATTGCCCATCATCTCGAAGAACGTCAAGTGGCGCTTGGTCGTTCCGATGATGTCGATGTCGGGCGCGCGGAAGCACTTCTGGATCGAGACCGCGCGCTCGTAGGGGGCGGTCTCTTCGCCGGTGAAGTACGGCTTGAAGGGAACCATTCCCGCCACAGTGAACAACAGCGTCGGGTCGTGGGGGATGAGACTCGCCGAGGGTACCAGGTGATGGTGATTGCTCTCAAAGTAGTTGAGAAAAGTTGAACGAAGTTGGGCGGCTTCCACGGCGTTTACTCTACCGGCGCAGGCGGTTCGTCCTGGTGGGAACGGTGAGTACGCGCTCGCCACTGCTCGACGAGTGCGGCCTCTCGGCCCTGCTCGCCCCCGTCGAAGAAGCGCGCGTCGCCGAGCTCTTCGGGCAGGTAGCGCTGGGCCACCCACGCGCCCGCAAAGTCGTGGGGATACTGGTAGCCCTGTCCGAAGCCGAGACTCTTCGCTCCTTGGTAGTGGGCGTCACGCAGCGAAGCGGGAACGTTCATGCCCCCGTGGTCTCGTACCGCCCCGGTCGCCGCCGCGAGCGCGAGCGTCACTGAGTTGCTCTTGGGCGCGAGTGAGAGATAGATCGTGGCGTGGGCCAAATTGAGTCGCGCTTCGGGCAGGCCCACGAACTCAACGGCCCGCGCGGCCGCTTCGGCGACGAGGAGACCCGTCGGGTCCGCCAAGCCCACGTCCTCGCTGGCCAAGATGACCAGTCTTCGAGCCAAGAAGCGAGGGCTCTCGCCGCTCTCGAGCAGCGTCACGAGCCAGTACAGCGCGGCGTCGGCGTCGGAACCGCGCACCGACTTGATGAGGGCGCTCACCTGGTCGTAGTGGGTGTCTTCACTTTGGTGGTAGAGCCGTCCGTCACGAGCTTGAGCGACGTGACGACGCTCGAGCACCTGATCCTCGTGCTCGCTTCGCGCCAGCACGATCGCCGTGTCGAGGGTCGTCAGGAGTGTCCGCGCGTCGCCGTCGGCCGTCGCGACGAGCGCGGCGCGCGCCTCGGCGTCGGCGCGCGCGTGGCGAAAGTCGAGCCCGCGCTCGAGAAGGATCGCCAACTCCTCGGGCGTCAGGGGATGAAGTCGCCACAGGGTGGTGCGACTCATGAGCGCGGCGTTCACCTCAAAGAAGGGGTTCTCCGTCGTTGCCCCAATAAGGACAATTTCGCCCGATTCCGTCGCGGGCAACAACAGGTCCTGCTGGGACTTGTTGAAACGATGTACCTCGTCGATGAAGAGCACGGTTCGCTGATCGTGCTCGGCGCGACGCTGACGCGCCCGCTGAAGTACTTCACGAACTTCCTTCACCCCGCTCGACACGGCCGAGAGGCTCTCGGTTTCGTAGCCCGCCGCACCCGCCAAAATCCGCGCCAGCGTGGTCTTGCCCGTGCCCGCCGGTCCCCACAGAATCATCGACGTCAATTGGCGCGCCGCCACGAAGCGTCGAAGCGGGCCCTCGGGCCCGACGAGGTGCGCCTGACCGACGACGTCGTCGAGCGAACGGGGGCGCAGGATTTCCGCCAACGGCGCCGTTAGACGAAGGCGCTGCTCGAGGGCATCATCGAAGAGCGACGTGGGACTACCCCTTAGGCGCTGGACGCATGCCCAGGTCACGCCACTGGCGATCGGCGATCGCCTTCGGCGCCCCGGTCATCAAGTCCATGCCGGACTGGGTCTTGGGATAGGCAATGACCTCACGGATATTCTCTTCGCCGGCGAAGATAGCCACCAGTCGGTCAATGCCGAAGGCGAAACCGGCGTGCGGCGGCGCACCGAACTTAAACGCTCCGAGCAGGAATCCGAATCGATCCTGCGCCTCTTCATCGCTGATACCCAGCGCCTTGAATATGCGCGCCTGGACATCGCTTCGATGGATTCGCACCGATCCACTGCCCAACTCCCAGCCGTTCAAGACCAGGTCGTAGGACTGCGAGCGCACCCTCATGGGATCGGTCTCGATCAGGTTCAGATCGTCCTCGTGGGGCATCGTAAAGGGGTGGTGCGCCGAAATGAGGTGGCCCTCATCGTCGACGCCCTCAAACAGAGGGAACTCCGTGACCCACAGGTAGCGGTGCGGCCCCTCGCCCACCGGCGGCGCCGCGATCGCGAGTCGCAGGGCGCCGAGAACTTTGCAGACCTTCTCGTACTCGTCGGCGACGATCAAGATCAAGTCACCGCTTTTCGCGTCCTCGACCCCGGCCACGGCGCGTCGCTCGTCGTCGTTCAAAAAACGCTCGAGCGGCGAATCCAGACCCTCGTCGAGCACGCGGAACCACGCCAGACCTTTGGCGCCGAGTGACTTCGCGTGCTCGGTCAACTGATCGAGCCGCGACCGAGAGAATCCCGCTCCCCCGGGAACACGAATCGCCTTGACGGTGGAGGCGGAGAAGGCCTTCACCTCCGTGGTGGCGAACGCCTCTGAGAGATCGTGCAGCACCAAGCCAAAACGAAGGTCGGGCTTGTCGGTGCCGTAGGAATCGAGGGCCTCTTTCCAGGTCATCGTTTCGATGGGCCCCGGCCGCTCGCCCGTGGCGGCTTCGGCGGCGTCGAGAACGGCCTCCGTCACGAAGCCAAAGACGTCCTCTTGCGTGACGAAACTCGCCTCAAGGTCGAGCTGCGTGAACTCGAACTGACGATCGGCGCGCAGGTCCTCGTCGCGCAGACAACGCGCGATTTGGTAGTAGCGATCGAAGCCTCCCACCATGAGGAGCTGCTTGGCGATCTGGGGACTCTGGGGCAGGACGTAGAACTCCCCGTGGCGAAGGCGCGAGGGCACCACGAATTCCCGAGCCCCTTCGGGGGTCGGCGCCCACAGCAACGGCGTCTCCACCTCGCAAAAGCCCTGACGTTCCATCGCGCCACGAATCGACGAGTTGACGCTTGCGCGCAAACGAAGGTTGTACTGCATCTTCTCACGACGGATGTCGAGGTATCGGTAACGCAGCCGGACGGACTCGTCGATGTCGACGCGGCCGTCGAGTTGGAAGGGCGGCGCCTCGGCGGTCGCGAGTACTTGCACCTCGCACTCGGTGAGTTCCACCGCGCCCGTGGCCAGGCGGTCGTTGAGGGTGCCTTCGGGTCGACGTGACACCAGTCCGGTCACGCGAAGCACGTACTCGCTGCGGACGTCGAGGGTGCCGGGCACGACGACCTGCAAGACACCCGAATGGTCGCGCAAATCCACGAAGGCCAGGTGTTCGCCGTGCTCACGGCGCTTGGCGACCCAACCGCACACGCTGACGCGCTGGCCCACGTAGGACTCTTCGACCGACGCGCACAGCACGTCGCGCAGGCTCGTCGCTTCCACGTTTCGGGGCATCTTCACGTCACTTCGATAGTTGTTGGGCGACCGCGGAAACGATCGCGCTTCGAGGCACGCGCGTCTGCGCCTGTTCGAAGTCCTGGCTACGCAGGTCTCTAATCGTAACCTCGTTGCTGTCGAGCTCCTGGGGACCGATGAGCAGGGCCAAACGGGCCCCCGAGCGATCGGCCACCTTCATCTGGGACTTCATCGATCGTTGATCGTAGGCGCGAAGGACCGCGAAACCGGCGCCACGAAGTTCATCGACGAGCGTGGTGGCGGCGTCTTGGGTGGTCGTGTCGATCACGAACAGGTCGATGGTTCGCTTGAGCAACGGTGCGCTCACGCCCTCAGCCGCGCGCACGAGCAAGAGTCGTTCCACGCCCACCCCAAAGCCAATGCCGCTCGTCGGATCGCCGCCCAACTCTTCGGCGAGCTTGTCGTAACGACCCCCGCCGCCCAGGGCGTTCTGAGCCGAGTCGAGCACGTCCGAGACGAACTCGAAAGTCGTTCGCGTGTAGTAGTCGAACCCACGAACGAGCCGCGGACTAAGCACACTCGCGATGCCGATGGCGTCGAGGCCACGAACGACGGACGCAAAGTGAGTTCGACAGTCATCGCAGAGATAATCGGGCAACTGCGGACCACGCGTCGTCACCGCCACGCAGCTCGGCTTCTTGCAGTCGAGGACGCGCAACGGGTTCGACGACCAGATCTTTTGATGTTCGTCGCACAGTTCGCCCTCGTGCTCGCCGAGGTAGCGCCGCAGCACCTCAACGTAGGCGCCGCGGCAGGCGTCGTGACCCATGGAGTTGATCAAGAGGCGGAACTTGGTGATGCCGAGCGCGCGAAAAAAGCGCACCGCGAGAGCGATGACCTCAACGTCGATGGCCGGGTCGTCACTACCGAGAACCTCCACGCCCAGTTGATGGTGCTGTCGGTAACGACCGGCCTGGGGACGCTCGTAGCGAAAGGCCGGGGTCAGGTACCACGCCCGCCACGGCGTGACGGGGTGATGCTGGACGAAGGCGCGCACGAGCGAGGCCGTTCCCTCCGGGCGAAGCGCCAGACGCCGCCCGCCACGGTCCTCAAAGACGTACATCTCCTTGCGCGCGACGTCGGAGGCCTCACCGATGCCTCGATGAAAGACGCCCACGTCCTCGAAGAGCGGCGAGACCACCATTGAAAACCCGTAGCGGTAGGCGAGCTGGGCGAACGTGGCGATGACGCCCTCCCAGAGCTGGGACTCGGGACCAAGAACATCGTGGGTTCCCACCGGGGCTTGAAACGTCGCGTCGCTCATGATCCCTTGTGCTGGCCGGGTAGTTGTCGAAACGCGTCAAAGACCCCGTCCACGCCCTTCAGGGCCGCGAGCAGGCTGGACAGGTGCGCCGGATCGGCGAGTTCGACGTCGAAGATCATGCGCACGATGCGCGAGCCCGACGTCGACGACGAGCTCGCGATGATGTTGAGGTGGTATTCGGCCACGACCCGCGAGACGTCGAGCAACAGTCGCGATCGGTCGAAGGCCAAGATCTCCAGCACCGCTCGGTACTGCCCGCCCGCCGAACCGTCCCACTCGACGTCGATAATGCGCTCGCCGAGGCGTTGGGCCAGGGCCACCGCGTTCGAGCAGTCGTCGCGATGCACCGAGACGCCGCGGCCCTGGGTGATGAAGCCCATGATGGAGTCGCCGGGCACCGGCGAACAACAGCGCGCCAGATGGATCATGACGTCGTCGAGCCCCTCGACGTAAACGCCCGCACTGCGCCGCGAGGTGCGGCCCGTGCGCGGCGCCTTGGTGACCGTCGTGGGCAGCTGCTCCGCGTCGCCACCACGAAGCTCGCGGTCCAGGCGCTGGACGACCGCGAGCGCCGAGATTTGCGCCGAGTCGATGCTCATGAACAGCGCGTCGAGGTCCTCGAGATTGAGCGACTTGATCACCGCGTCAAGAGCGCTCGACGAAAGCGACGTCGCGATGGGTAAGCCCTCTCGGCGCAGCGCCTTGGTGAGCTCTTCGCGCCCGCCCTCGATGGCGTCCTCGCGACGTTCGCGCTGGAACCACTGGCGAATCTTGGATTTCGCGCGCGACGACTTGGCGATAGTGAGCCAGTCCCTCGACGGTCCGGCGCCGTCGCTCTTGGACGTCACGATTTCAACGACGTCGGCCGACTTCAAGACGGTCTCGAGGGGCACGAGACGTCCGTTGACCTTCGCTCCGACGCAGTGGTGACCGACCTCGGTGTGCACGGCGTAGGCGAAGTCGATTGAGGTCGCGCCCTCAATGAGGGCGATGACACGTCCTTTGGGCGTGAAGACGTACACCTCGTCTTGACCGAGGTCGAGTTTGAGCGCTTCGAGGAAGGCGATCGGGTCGGCCTCCTCCTCTTCGACGTCGGCCAAACGCTGCATCCAGGCGACCTCGTTGGCGCTCGCCCCCTCCTTGTAGCTCCAGTGTGCCGCCACGCCGTACTCGGCGCGCCGATGCATTTCGTGGGTGCGGACCTGAACCTCGACCGATTTGCCGCGAGGTCCGATCACCGTCGTGTGCAGCGACTGGTACAAGTTGAACTTCGGCGAGTTGATGTAGTCCTTGAAACGACCCTGGACCGGACTCCAGATCGCGTGGATCGCTCCGAGCGCCGACCAACAGTCGCGCTCTTCGTCCACGATGATGCGCAGTCCCACGAGGTCGAAGATCTCGTCGAACTCCTTGCCGCCGACGACCATCTTCTCGTAGATGCTCCAGAGGTGCTTTGGTCGGCCCCGCACCTCAGCCGCGATGTGGAACTCCTTGAGCTTGGCGGTCAAGGTCTCCATGACTTCGTCGAGGTAGTCCTCGCGTTCGGGCTGACGCGCGGCGACCATCTGTTCGATCTCGGCGTAGCGCTTGGGATGAAGCGTCGCGAAACTGAGATCCTCGAGCTGCCACTTCACCTGTTGCACCCCGAGGCGATGAGCCAAGGGCGCGTAGACGTCGAGCGTCTCTTGGGCGATGGCACGCTGGCGATGCATCGGCATCACCGAAATCGTGCGCATGTTGTGCAAGCGGTCAGCCAGTTTGATCAACAAGACGCGCCAGTCCTGGGCCATGGCGATGAACATCTTGCGAATAGTGGCGGCCTGCTGGGCCTCTTTGGAGTCGAACTCGAGGCGGTCGAGCTTGGTCACGCCGTCCACGACGGCCGACACCTGGGCGCCGAACTCCTGGGAGAGCCACTCGGTCGTGACCCCGGTGTCCTCCACGGCGTCGTGGAGCAACGCGGCCGCGATGGTGACTTCGTCAAGTCCGAGGTCCGCGGTGATGCCCGCGACGGCGATCGGGTGGGTCACGTAGGGCTCACCGGTTCGACGCAGTTGACCCTCGTGCGCGTTGATCGCCGCCACCCCGGCGCGGCGAATCAGCTCGACGTCACCCTCGTCGTGGTGCTCGAGAAAGCGCGCGAGGAGGCGTTCAATCGACCCGAGCAGTGCCGGATCGGCCGACGCTCGCGAAGTCAGGCTGACCATCACGCCAGCCTACCGGTGGGTTAGCGGCGTTTTGGCTTGCGCGCGCGCGCCACGATCGTGCCCGTCGCGTTCGCGTTCGAGCGCGCGGCGCCACCGGGCGACTCGGCACCGGACATCGCGGCCACCGACGCGGGCGTCAGTGCCGCGCGCCGCTCGGCGCGCTGGCCGGCGCGCTGGGCCAGGTCCTGGTAACGAGGTTCGCGTTCCTTCATCCACGCCAAAAGCGGGCTCGCGATGAAGATTGAGGAGTAGGCCCCGCTCATGAGGCCCACGAAGAGCGCGAGGCCGTAGTTCTGCAACGTGGTCGCACCCAATATGTAAGCGCCCACGACCAGCACGGACAGCACCGGCATGATCGCCACCAGGGACGTATTTATCGAGCGCGCGAGGGTCTGGTTCATCGAGAGATTGACCATCTCGCCATACGTGATGTCGCCGCCCTTCAAGACGCCCGCGGTGTTGTCGCGGACCCGGTCAAAGACGACGACGGTGTCGTAGAGCGAGTAACCAAGGATCGTCAAAATGGCGATCACGGTGTCGGGGGTGATTTGAAAGCCAAAGAGTGAGTAGACGCCAACGGTGACGAGTAGGTCGTGCACCATGGCCACAAAGGCCGCGAGCGCCATCTTGGGCTCGAAGCGCATCGAAATGTAGAGCACGACGGCGATGAAGAACACCAGGAGTGCCTCGAGGGCGCGATGCGTGATCTGCCCTCCCCACGTAGGTCCGACGCTGCTCGTCGAGACCTGGTTCGCAGACGTGCCCGCCTGGGTGGCCATGACGTCAACGACCTTGTTCGTCAGCGCCGTCGCCGCGGGCGCCGGCATCGAATTGATGTCCGCGGTCACTTGGAAGGTGTCCGAGCCCAACTTCTCAATCGTGGGATTGGGCAGTCCCGCCTTCGTCACGGCGTTCGTCATCTGAGCGATGGTCGTGTTGGGCGCCAGCACTTCCCACGATGAGCCGCCCTTGAAGTCGATACCGAGATTGAACCCTCGAACGCCGAGAGAAACCAGGCCGGCGACGATGACGATCAACGAGACCATGAACCACGTCTTCTTGCGTCCGACGAAGTTGAAGGTCGTCAGACCGTGGTAGAGGCGACCGAAGGGCCCGAGCGTGGTGGCGTCACTCATCGAACTGCCCCACTTGCATACCCGCGGCCATCGACAGCGCGGAGGTGGAACTGGAGTTTCTTCGGCCCAGCAAGATAACGAGTGGTCGCGTGAAGTACCAGGTGATCACGACGTCCATGATCGTCGAGAGCCCCAGGAAGAACGCGAAGCCGCGCACGTCACCCACGGCGATCAGGTACAGCAGGACCGCCGCCAAGAGGCTGACCGTGTCAGCGGCGAGGACGGTGCGCCAGGCCGAGCGAAACCCGCGGTCGACCGACGACCTCACGGAACGTCCGGCGCGCGCCTCGTCCTTTAATCGTTCGAAATACACGATGTAACTGTCGACAGTGATACCAATGGACACGATCAAGCCCGTCACGCCCGCGAGGTCAAAACTCGGCGCGAGGGCGGTGTGCGCCAGCGCCGAGATGATCGCCCACAACAGCGCCGCGGTGACCGCGAGCCCGAGCACGATGACGAGTCCGAGGGCCCGGTAGTAGAGAATCGTGTACAGCAACACCAGCGCCAAACCGGCCAGTCCGGCGCCCAAGCCCGCGATCAACGCCGAGTGGCCGAGCGTTGGCGAGACGGTTTTGGTCGTGAGGGCCTGAAGTCGAACGGGCAACGAGCCGAAGTTCATCGCGAGGGCGAGGTCCTGGGCGGACTGCTGGGTGAAGGAGCCCGAGATCTGGCCGGTGCCACCAAAGCTCGTGAACGACGTCTGGGTTGGCTGGATCAGGGGCGCGGACTGAACGACGCCGTCGAGTTCGATGGCGAGGAGTTGGTGGAAGTTCTGCTGGGCCACCTGATCCCAGAGAGGTGAGCCAGCTTTCGTGAGCGTGTAGTTGACGACCCACGAATTCGTTTGATCCTGTTGGGCGACGGCCTTCGCGATGGACGTCCCGGTCATCTGCGCGGGTCCGAGCACGTAGCGAACGCCGGATTGGCCGAGGATCGGCAAGAGCACCGTGTTGCTCTTCACGTCGTTGGCGGGCGACGTGGAGGCGATGTTAGCGAACGCCGGGTCGGGCACGACGTTGACGGGGTTAAATCCCGATATCGAATTCGCGTTCGGTGTCACGTTCAAGTTCGCCGCGCTGAGGAGATACTGCGCGCCACAGGCGGGAAGCGCCCCGGAGGACTTGACGAGCTTCTTGCCGACCGTGGTCTCACAGAGCACGGGACGAAAGAGCAGCTGCGCCGTTTGACCCACGACCGCCAAGACGTTGCGCGCGTCCTTCACGCCCGGCACCGACACCACGACGTTCTTGCCCTGGAGTTCGACCTGGGCGCCCGAGACGCCAAGACCATTCACGCGGTTCGAGAGAATCGTGACCACTTCTTGCATGTCGGCGTTCGACGCTGGCGTCGTGGGGTGATAGACCACCGAAAGTCCTCCGGCGAGGTCCAAACCGAGTTTGGGCCCCCAGCCAAGCGACAACGTCGTCGCGAGAGCGCCAAAGGCCACCGCGATAGTGAGAACCAAACTGACCACTAGTGACCGTCGCGTGCTGACGGGTGGCGCCATTACTTGTCGTCGCCTTCCGTTGACTTCGCGTCACCGTTCTTGGGCTCGTCGTCGGTCGACTCGGGTACCGCCGGATCAAAACGCCGGGCAATGGCCGAAGGCACGAAGTCAAGTTCGACGCCACTGTCACTGCGCAACGTCACCAGGTCGTCAGACTTGCGCACCACGGTGCCGACGAGTCCTCCGATGGTCTGGGCACGCTGGCCGACTTCGACTTGACGTGCCTCAGCGCGTGTGGCCTTTTGCCTTTTTGAACGGGGCCGAAGGTAAAAAAAGTAGAACGCCGCGAATAAAACGGCGTAGATAATCAGAATCGAGGAGGACCCCGAACTCTTGGTCGCGGCAAGAACAGCAAACATTGGGTTTTCCTTCGTCATTGAACGAAGAAACCTTAGTCGCTGGGCCCGCGGGCCTTAGAACATGCCAAGGTTTCGCATCTGACGCCCCACGTGGGCGAAGGCCCTCTCGGTCGCGATTCTTCCCCGGGGCGTGCGCACGATGAGCCCCTCGCGCAACAAATAGGGCTCGTAGGCGTCTTCAATCGTGGTGGGCTCCTCGCCACAGGCGTGCGACAGGGTCGTGAGTCCTACGGGAATTTGGGCGAATTGGTCGCACAACAGCCCCAGGATTCGCCGGTCGATCTTGTCCAGTCCGAGCTCGTCAACGCCAAAGAGCGCGAGGGCGTCGAGGGTGACGTTCTCACTGAGGGTCTCGTGGCCCTTGTAGGCCGCGTAGTCGCGAACGCGGCGAAGCAGTCGGTTGGCCACCCGGGGCGTGCCGCGACTGCGGCGCGCGATGATCGACGCGGCCGAGGTCGCCAGATTGACCTCCAAGAGCCCGGCCGAGCGCTCCACGATGAGGGCGAGTTCCTCCGCGTCGTAGAGGTCGAGTTGACCAATAAAGCCAAAACGATCACGTAGGGGCGCGGCCACCAGCCCCGTGCGCGTCGTCGCACCGACCAGCGTGAAATTGGGCAGGTCCAGGCGAATTGACCGAGCCGACGGGCCCCGGCCGATCATGACGTCGAGTCGGCGATCTTCCATCGCGGGATAGAGCACCTCTTCGACGGCTCGGGGAAGTCGATGAATCTCGTCGATGAAGAGCACGTCGCCGTCTTGGAGATCGGTCAAGAGGGCGGCGAGATCCCCCGGTCGCGAGAGCACCGGGCCCGACGTCACGCGCAGTCCCGAACCCATCTCGTTGGCCACGATGCTCGCCAGAGACGTCTTTCCCAAGCCCGGCGGTCCCGCGAACAAAAGGTGGTCGAGTATTTGGCGGCGCGAACGCGCTGAGCCGAGCACGACTTCGAGATGACCAATTAGATCGCGTTGCCCGACGAACTCGCCGAGTTGGGTAGGGCGAAGCGACGCTTCGCTACGACGTTCTTGCTCGTCGGCGAAGGGCGCGACCAGGGGTTCGCGCAGCGACTCGAGGTCAAGCTCGTGCTTGGTCACGCGCGCCTCAAGCGTGCGAGCGCCTCGCGAAGCGCGGTCGATTCGTCACTCGAAAGCGCCACGTCATGCAGGGCTTCGCGTACCTCGCTCGTGTGATAGCCGAGCGCTCGCAACGCTTCTTCAACGACCGCGCCGGGGCCCGAAGCGGCGTCCGTCTCTTCACCGACGAAGACGAGTTTGCCCTTGAGTTCAAGGACGATACGGCTCGCCGTCTTTTGGCCCACGCCGGGAATGGTCGCGATGGTTTTCACGTCCCCGGCCTCGATGGCGCCGATGAGTCGAGCCAAGGAGAAGGTGCGCAGGGCCCCCAGGGCGGTCGAGGGGCCCACGCCGGGCGTCGCGAGCAGCAGTTCAAACGTCTCGCGCTCCTCGAGCGAGGTAAAGCCAAAGAGCACGATCGCGTCGGCGCGCACCGCCGTGTGGATGAAAAGCTCCACCTCGTCACCGAGGCTCACCGGTTCGCTGCTCGCGACGTGAACCTCGTAGCCCACGCCGTTGACGTCGAGCAGAACGGCTCGAGACGCGAGCGTCGCGCGCACGCTGCCGCGAAGCCAGCCAATCACGCCGGGCGCTCCAGTAGATAGCGACGCTCAACGCGTTCAATGGAGAAGTACGTGATGGCCAGAGCGAGGGCGTCCGCGGCGTCGGGTGGTTCGGGCACCTGGGCCAAGTGGCAGTGTCGCGCGACCATGGCCTGGACCTGAGGTTTTTTCGCTGCTCCGTAACCCGTCACGGCCAGTTTGACTTGCTGGGCGGTGAACTGGCGCACGGGCAGACCGCGAGCGCCGGCGAGAGCTATCACGACACCGCTCGCCTGGGCGACCCCGATCACGGTCTTGGCGTTGCGCGTATGAAAGACCTTCTCGACCGCCACGACGTCCGGGCGCAACTCCTCCAGCAGACTCGAAAACTCTTCGAGAATCTGACGCAAACGCAACTCAACCGTCTCGGTGTGCGCCGTTTCGATGGTGCCCGCGCGCCGCGCGGCGAAATGCTCGGGACCGTCGAGAGCCCCCTCGACCAGGCCGAAGCCACATCTCGTCAGTCCGGGATCCACGCCGAGTACGAACATACGTTCGATAGTACCGCCGAACGGTGCTCAGCGCCCGGAATTAACCCTCAAAACTGGCCAGAAGGTCGTCAGCGATGTCGAAGTTGGCGTAGACGTTTTGCACGTCGTCGTGGTCATCAATGGCGTCCATGAGGCGAAGAACCTTCTTCGCCTCGGCTTCGTCGTCGACGGCGATCGTGTTCTGAGGCACGAGCGTCAAGTCCGCGCTCGTGACCTTCAATCCGTGAGACTCAAGTGCGCCCCGCACGGAGCCCACGTCGTGGGGCTCGGTCGTCACCGTATAGTTCGCCCCGTTGGCCTCGTAGTTCTCAGCGCCCGCGTCCATGACCCACTCGAGCAACTGGTCCTCGTCGAGCGGTCCCGCGACCTCGAGCACGCCCTTGCGGTCAAACTGCCACGCAACCGAACCCGGTTCGGCGATGGCGCCCCCGTTCTTGCCAAAGAGGTGCTTGATCTCGGCGCTGGTGCGGTTGCGATTGTCCGTCAACGTCTCGACGATGACCGCGATGCCGCCGGGACCGTAGCCCTCGTAACTGATGGGTTCGTAGCGAACACCCTCAAGTTCTCCGGTACCGCGCTTGATGGCTCGTTCGATCGTGTCCAGCGGCACCGACGCCTCGCGAGCCTTTTGGAACATCGTGCGCAGGGCCGCGTTCGTGTTCACGTCGCCGCCGCCTTCGCGGGCCGCGACTTCGACTTGACGGATGAGCTTCGCGAAGACTTTGGCTCGGGCGCTGTCCTTGGCCCCCTTACGGTGCTTGGTCGTCGCCCATTTCGAATGCCCCGACATGATTCCTCCTGCCCCGATGGGCCTGTTTATCGTAGCGAAAACTAAATTGACTCGACGAAGAGTCGCTGTACGCGCGTATCGCTGGTCAGTTCCGGGTGAAAAGAGCAGCCCCAGACGTTGTTCTGGCGAACTAGCACGGGGTGCGCCCCATCTCCGTGGTCGTGACTGGCCAGCACCTCGACGTCATCGTCGACCTTTTCGATCTTGGGAGCGCGAATGAAGACGCCGTGGACTTCTCCGACCCCCTCTACTTGCAGCTGCGTTTCGAAACTCGCGATTTGGCGCCCGTACCCATTTCGTCGCACCGAAACGTCGAGTGCTTCGAAGCTCCACTGATCGACGCGCCCGTCGAGCACCTCTCGGCTCACGAGAATCAAGCCGGCGCACGTGCCAAAGAGCGGGAGCCCTTCTTCCAGGCGGTCACCGATCGCTTCTCGAAGTCCCGAGGACACCAAGAGATGCGCGATTGCCGTCGACTCTCCGCCGGGGAGTACCAGTGCGTCGACCTCGTCGAGCTGTGAGGGGGTGCGCACGGGCGTCACCTCCACGCCCAGCGACCGAAGGGCCGCCTCGTGCTCGCGGACGTCTCCTTGGAGGGCCAAGACGCCGACGCGGGGCACTACCAGCCGCGCTCGGCCAAACGAGTCTCGAGGGTCGAGGTCTCGAATCCCTTCATCGCCGCGCCGAGTCCCGTTGAAACCTTCGCCACGACGCTGGCGTCCGCGTAGTGCGTGGTCGCCTCCACGATCGCGTGGGCCATACGCACCGGGTCGTCACTCTTAAAGATCCCCGAGCCTACGAAAACGGCCTGCGCGCCCAGTTGCAGGACCAGTGAGGCGTCGGCGGGCGTCGAAATGCCCCCCGCACAAAAGAGCGGTACCGGCAGGTGTCCGGCCTCGGCCACTTCGCGCACCAGGGGCAGTGGTGCGGAGAGGTCCTTGGCGAGCGCGTAGAGCTCGCTCGCGTCGGCACTTTGGAGGCGACGCATCTGCGCGTTGATCGTTCGCAGGTGACGCACTGCCTCTACGACGTTGCCCGTGCCCGCCTCGCCCTTGGATCGAATCAGGCAGGCCCCTTCGCCGATCCGTCGCAGCGCCTCACCCAGATTCGTCGCGCCACAGACAAAGGGCACCGTGAACGCCCACTTGTCAATGTGGTTCTCCTCGTCGGCCGGAGTGAGGACCTCGGACTCGTCGATGTAGTCGACGTTCAAGGCTTGGAGGATTTGGGCCTCGGCGAAGTGCCCGATGCGAGCCTTGGCCATGACCGGAATGGTCACCGCCGCCTGAATTGCCTGGATCATCTCGGGGTCGCTCATGCGTGCGACGCCGCCGTCGCGGCGGATGTCGGCAGGTACCCGCTCCAGGGCCATCACGGCGACCGCTCCCGCGTCCTCGGCGATCTTGGCCTGCTCGGGGTTCACCACGTCCATGATGACCCCGCCGCGCAGCATGTCGGCCAGGCCGCGCTTGACCAAACTCGAACCCGTAAAAGAAGTATCGGAACCAGAACTCATGGCTCCAGCCTAACTGTCGAGGCGCCTCACCACTCTTCGAGCGCCATCGCGCGCAACTGCGCGTCGTCGAGCGAGGCGAGGTCGCTCGCGGTGGCGTCACTCGCGACGTCAAAGAAGATCCAGCGCCACTGGTCGTAGTTCGGCGAGGTAAAAAAGGAGTTCGCGGGCGGCACCTGGCGCGCGCAGCGCCGCAGGGCACCGGCCAGTCCCAGCGGGTAGCGGATAGTGGCCGCGGCGACTTCGTCGGCTCGATAGGTCGCTCCGACGCCCGCCAGCGCGCGGCGATGCTCGGTACTCATCGACACCACCGAAGCGACCGATTCGCGACCGAGCAGCCCGAGGCGCTGGCGAGCCAAGCAGTGCGCGACGACACCCTCGAGTTCAATGAGCTCCATATCGTCCATCACCGCCGACGTCACGATCAAGGCGAATCCGGACTGGTCGGGCACCAGCGCAGCGTTGTAGCCCGGGTCGCGCACGATGTGGGCCACGACACCGTCGACGCCAAAAGTGGCCGCCAAGCGATCGAGCACAATGGCGAGTCGTTGACGGTCCACCTCGTCGTCGTCGATTTGAAAGCGCGCCAGAATCTCTCCGGCGAGCGTGTGGCCCCGCCGGTCGTAGGCCATCACCACTCGGCGCAGATCGTAGGCGTACACCGCGGCGACGATCAGACCCGCGATGGCGAACCAGAACGACATCATCACGGTGGCGATGAGGCCGAGTGACACGATGCCCACCGCGATGGTCTGGGGTAAGCGGCGCCGGAGGGCGAAGCGGCGCACGGCGGCGGCGTTCGCGTGACGCTCGTTCGCGGCCGGCACGTAGGGGCTCTGCCACGTCGGATCGAGAACGGGCTCTACGTGGCGAGGTCCGTGCTCTCGCGACGTGTGGGAACGTCGATTTCGTGATCGTTGCGAGGTGGCCACCCAGTCACACTACCGGCTTCGTGAAAAAAGCTCGTGCGAGCTTTCATAGCGCGCAAGGTAGAGATCCATCAAGCGCGTCATCGACCACGACTCGGCGTGACGCCGCGCCGCGTCCAGACGTTCGGTGCTCTCGCTGGCCAGCGCGTGCTCAATGCCGGCGGCGAGCGCGTCGGGGTCACCGGGGGCGACGAGCGTCGCGTGCCCGTCGGCGGCCTGTCGATAGCCCTCAATGTCACTCGCCACGACCGCGACCTCGCTGGCCATCGCCTCCAAAAGGACCATGCCGAAGCTCTCGCCGCGGGTGGCCGGCGCGACGAACACCGTGGCGCGGCGAAGCCACGCACGTTTTTGTTCGTCATCGACGGCGCCGAGAAAGACGACGCGCTCGTCGTGAGCCGCCAGCGCCTGAAGGCGCGCTCGTTCCGGCCCGTCACCGGCGACGACGAGCTGCCAGGGCACTCTCGCTCGATCATTGTGCCGGCGCACCGCTTCAATCGCGACCGCGACACCCTTACGCTCTTCCAACCGCCCCACGGTGAACACGATGATTTCGTGACCTCGCTGTCGCGGCGACGCCACGAAGCGATCCGTCTCGAAGCCATTGAAGAGCACCTCACTGGCCAGACCACTGGCCGCCGCCAGGGTGTCTCGGGCCGCGGGACTCACACTGAGTGCCACGTCGACACCGCGTGCCAGGCGGCGCAAGAGCGGTTTGGTCAGGCGAGTCGCCGGACCGTCGCCACTTCGATGGAAGGTGGCAACGCTCGCGACTTCGTGCGCCCTGAGAGTGGCCCAGCCCAGTACCGGCGCGAAGGGCTCGTGGAAGTGCACCACGTCGGGCCCAAAGTCTCTCACCGCGGCTCGTGCTCGAAAGGCCGCGCTCGGGCTCAAGGTGAGTGGGGCGCGAGAACCGTTGGCGCGCATCGACACGCGACGCCCGAAACGCTCGACGCGTGCGGGTGTGTCGTGGTTCTCTTGGTCCTTTTCGTCTGGGACGACGAGCAGCACCTCGACGCCGCGACGTGAGAGCTCACGGCTCATGGCGAGAGCCTGTTCCTGCACCCCGCCAAAGACGCTGAGCGCGTACGGCGAAATGATGGCGACGCGCTGGATCACGACGAGGTGAATATGGGTTGCAGGACGTGCCACTGTTCGGGGGCACGACGAATGAGTCCTTCAAGGTCGAGCGCGATGAGTTGGGTCACCCGCGCAACGTCTTGGCGGAGTCGGCCCTGGCGCGTGACGTCGATGGGTGGGCGCACGACGGCGTGATGGTCGCGCCCCGGGCCGCTGTAACAAGCGGCCGTCAAGAGGGTCGCACCCGTTCGCAGAGCCAACGTGGCCGGACCCGCCGGCATCGTCACGCGCTCGTGAAAGAAGTCGACCTCGACCCCGTTGCCTTGCAGGTCACGATCACAGAGCAGGCCCGCGACGCCACCACTGCGAAGCACCTCCAGTAGGACCGTTCCGGCGTGTTCGTTCAGAGGCTCAACGCGAATGCCGATTGATTCACGCTTCTTCTTGAACCACTCGAACAACCCGGGCGGATCGAGCTCTTCGGCGATCGCGGTCATGCCGTAGCCCAGCGAATGCAGGAACGATCCCCCCCACTCCCACGAGCCCACGTGCGGCAGCGCGATGACGACGCCTCGACCGCGCTCTCGGGCCGCTTCGAGGAATTCAAGTCCTTCGGAAATGGCGAACCGTTCGTAGATCTCCGCCTTGCGCATCGCGGGGAGTTTGGCGCTCTCGGCCCAGTACTGGCCGTAACTGGCGAATGCTCGATCGACGAAGCGATCGAGGAGCACGCGCTCAGCAAGCTGACCTTCGTCGTAGAGCGCGTGTCGAAGGTTGGACGTCAAATTCGAGACCGCCGATCCATTACGCGGACCAAATTTCCTGGCGAGCCATCGAGCCGCCGAGACGTCGCTTCGCTCCGGCAGGGCCTCGAGCAGTGCGCCGAGTGACTTAATGAGCGCGACGCGCGCGCCGAAGGCCACGACTAGTGACGAGCGGTCCGACTCAGTCCACGACGAAGTCGACGGCTGTGAGATCGGTCGGCCGCCACGTGACTCGAGGGCGCGGGATGCGCGGCGAGGGCCCAGACGCGACGGAATCGCCCGAGCGCGGTCATCGCGGTCAAGCCCAGCATCACCCACAAAGTCGGGATGAGAAGCGCGGTGGCGAGAAGCCCGACGCCCAGGAGAATCATCCGCTCGGCGCGTTCCATCAAGCCGCCTTTGGCCGTGAGCCCCAGACTCTCCGCCTTCGAGCGTTGGTACGAAATCATGAAGGTCGCGGTCAGAATCGCGAAGGGCAACAAGACGAGCTGTCCATGGTGTCGGGCGGTGAGGAAGTACGCGACGCCCCCCATCAAAAGTGCGTCCGAGAGTCGATCGATCACCGAATCAAAGAAACTCCCGCGTTGCGATGCGCGGTGCGAGGCCTTCGCCACCGCTCCGTCAAAGAGATCGTGAAAGCCGGTGAGCGTCAGGAGCACGATGGCCCAAAAGTGCATGCCCACCGCGATCGACCACGCCGTCGCCGCTGCGAAAACGAGGCCCGAAGCGGTCAGGACGTCCGCCGAGAAGCCCACGCGAACGAGCCAACGGCCGATCGGAGCCGTGGTGGCGTCTACCGATTTACGAAACTTACCGTCGAACATCGATCTTCAGGGCTCACGGGGTGAGTCTATCGGTACCCGCCAGTAACTAGCGGGCTTCAAGCGCAGCGTGGACTTTGCGCCACGTGGAGTCAAGCGACTCGGGTAACACCCTGGTTTCGGCGATGGTCGTCATGAAGTTCGTATCGCCGTCCCAGCGCGGCAGCGCGTGAGCGTGCAGATGCTTGGGTATCCCCGCCCCGCCCGCACGTCCGAGGTTCATCCCGACGTTCATACCGTCCGCTCCGTAGGCGCGAGTTAGAGCGTTCGTGACGACTCGAATGGTCTGGGCGAAATCTGCGTACTCCTCGTCGCTCATTTCGTCGAGCCCCGCTAGGTGGCGACGAGGCAGTACGAGCAGGTGGCCCGACCCGTACGGGAAGGCATTGAGCGTCACGAACGAGAACGTCGTGTAGAGCAACACCCCGCTCGATTCGCCGGCCTCTTGCTGGGCGAGCGCACAAAAAACGCACTCCCCCTCCACCAGCGCATTGGCTTGGGCGTCGGCACTTGACACGTAACTCTCACGCCACGCCGCCGCGAAGCGCTCGAGAGCCACTAGCGCGTCTCGGGAGAGCCATGACTGGCGATCTCGTCCTTCAATCGATCCCGAAAACCCGCGAGCGTGACCCCTCGCTCGGGATCGTTACTGCCTCGCGCGTTGACGCCGACGGTCACGTTGGCGAGGTCATCGTCGCCGACGACGAGCACGTAGGGAATCTTCTCGAGTTTGGAGCGGCGAACCCGAGATCCCAGTGGTTCCGACGCGGTCTCGACGTGGACGCGAATACCCTCAGAACGCAACGCGGCCGCGACCTCGAAGGCGTAGGCGTCGTGATCGTCGCGCACGCCCAAGACCCTCACCTGCTCGGGCATCAACCACGTAGGTAGGTTTCCGGCGTAGTGCTCGAGCAGAACGCCAAAGAAGCGTTCGATGGAACCAAAGAGCGCCCGGTGCAACATGATCGGGCGGTGACGTTGGTTGTCGGCCCCGACGTACTCCAGGTCAAATCGCTCCGGGTGGTTGAAGTCGACTTGGATCGTGCTGAGTTGCCACGTGCGCCCGATGGCGTCGCGCACGTCGATGTCGATCTTGGGTCCGTAAAAGGCCGCGTCGCCCGCCTTGATTTTGTACGCCAGGCCGTAGCCCTCGAGGGCGGAGCGCAACGCTTCAGTGGATCGCTCCCAAATCTCATCGCTGCCCACGTACTTCTCGGGATCCTTCGTCGAAAGGTTCGCCGTGAAGTCGTTGAAACCGAACGCGCGCAAAACGCTGATAACGAACTCGAGCAGCGAAGCAATCTCTTCTTGGATCTGATCCTCGCTGCAATAAATGTGCGCGTCGTCTTGGGTGAAGCCGCGGATGCGCAACAGACCATGCAGCGTGCCGGCGCGCTCGTAGCGATACACCGTGCCGAGCTCGAAGAGTCGCAGCGGCAGCTCTCGGTAGCTGCGCGCGCGGCTGCGAAATATCAAGCAGTGCATCGGGCAGTTCATCGGCTTCATGTAATAGGTGCCGTTGTCCAGCTCCATGGGCGGATACATACCGTCCTTGTAGAAGTCCAGGTGCCCCGAGGTCTCGTAGACCCGCGCGTTGGTCACGTGGGGAGTGACGACGAACTCGTAGCCGCCTTCGAGGTGGCGGGCCCGCGAGAAGTCCTCCATCTCCTTGCGCACGATGCCTCCGCGGGGGTGCCAGACCGCGAGGCCCCCGCCCAATTCGCTGGGAAAGCTCAGCAGGTCAAGCTCGTTCACCAGTCGGCGATGATCGCGTTTCTCGGCCTCTTCAAGTTGGACCAAGTGCGCTTCGAGCGCCGCCATTGACTCCCACGCGGTCCCGTAGACGCGCTGAAGTTGGGGGCGCTTCTCGTCGCCGCGCCAGTACGCTCCGGCCACACGCATCAACTTAAAAAAGCCGAGTCGCTGGGTCGAGGGCACGTGCGGGCCACGGCAGAGATCGACGAATGTGGGCGAGTTCGAATACGTCGACACCACCGATCCCGAGACTTCGCCAAGATCTTCTTCGTCATTGGCCCCGTCGGCGACGGCGCGAATGATCTCCACCTTGTAGGGCTGATCCTTGAAGAGCTCTAGACCCTCCGCGATCGAATGCTCGTGACGCGTGAAGGGCTGATTCTCCGCGATGATCGAGCGCATTTCAGCGTCGATACGCACCAGGTCTTCGTCGGTAAAGTGCGCGCCACCGGGCAGTGCGAAGTCGTAGTAGAAGCCGTTCTCGATCGAGGGCCCGATCGCGAAGTGGGCCCCGGGCCACAGTCTCGTCACGGCCTGGGCCAGAACGTGCGCCGTCGAATGACGCAAAACCTCTCGGCCCTCATCCGTGGAGGGCGTCACCAACGCGACGAGGTCGCCGCTACGAAGACCCGCGTCGAGGTCACGTAATTCACCATTGACGAGCGCCGCCAGCGCGTCCTTGGCGAGGCGCGGCCCAATGGCCGCGGCCAGGTCCAAAGGCGTCGAACCCGCGGCGAGGGTGCGGGTACTGCCGTCGGGCAATCGTACGTCAATCTCGGACATGAGTCCCTTTCGTTGCTTACAGCGTAATGCCAAGCAACGCCGCGGCCGAAGTAACGGCGGCGCCGGCGTGCGCGGCGTCGTCGATCGCGCGCAGCGCCTCGGGCGCGTTGAGGTCGTCATCGATGGCGGAGCGAACATCTTCGAGCACCGAGCTCGCTCGACCCGTCGTTTGCGTCGAACGCCACGTCGCGAGTCGCGACTGCGCCTTTAAGAGCAACTCATCGCGCCACTCCCAGTCCTCGCGGTAGTGCTGGTCGAGCAGGGCCAAGCGAACCACGGAGGGCTCTGAACGACGAACGAGTTCTTCGACGAAGACGAGGTTCCCGAGCGATTTACTCATCTTCACGCCGTCCAGACCCACCAGCCCCACGTGCATCCAATGCTTCACGAAGGGCTTGCCGGTCACGGCTTCGCTCTGGGCGGCCTCGCACTCGTGGTGGGGAAAGGCGAGGTCGCGCCCGCCCCCGTGCACGTCAATGGTCTCACCGAGCTCACGAAGGGCCAGTGCGGAACACTCGATGTGCCAACCCGGTCGGCCCGCCCCCCAACGCGACTCCCAGTAGGGTTCGTCCTCCAGTGACGGCTGCCACAACACGAAGTCGAGCGGATCTCGCTTCTTTGGGTCATCTGGTCGACCGCCGTGCGTCGCGGCTAGTTCGAGCATCGACGCACGCGACTCGTGACTGACCTGACCGAAGTTGGGAAACTTCGAGACTTCGAAGTAGACGTAGCCCTCGACCTCGTAGGCGAATCCGGCGTCAAAGGTTCGACCGATCAAGGTCAAGATCTCGGGAATGGCGCCCGTGGCGCGCGGCTCGGCAAAAACGGGCAGCAGGTTGATCGCCTGCATGTCACGTTCGAACTTCGACATCTCTTGGGCGGCGAGGTCCAGGTAGTTGACGCCGAGCTCTCGAGCCTTGCGCAACATGTCGTCGTCGACGTCGGTGACGTTTCGCACGCAACGCGCCTCGTGGCCCGAGTCGCGCAGTCGTCTCTTCAAAACGTCAAAGGAGAGGTAGACAAAGGCGTGGCCCAGGTGCGCGGCGTCATAGGGCGTGATCCCGCAGCTGTACATCGTCACGAGCGGGCCTGTCTCGAGAGGGAAGATTCCTTGGCGCGCGGTGTCGTAGAGGCGCATCAGTACGCGAGACCCGCGAGTTTGAGGTAGCTGTGGGCCTTATGACGAATATTGATCGAGATGCACACCGCCGTAAATGCTTCGACCGCGCTCGCGAGCGACAGCGACCCCGCGATGACCGCTCTCAGACCAGGCATCTCGTTGACCATCGCGGCCACGAGTTCACGGGCGTTGGCGTCGTCGCCCACGATCACGACGTCGGCGTCAAGGCCGCTGTCGAGGTCTTCCATCTGCGCGGCGGGCAAATGATGAAACGCTCCCACGACGGTGCTCTCGGGAAGCGCGAATGCCAACTGCGCGCACATCGAACCTCTTGGTGGATAGAACGGAACCACTTCACGGCCCTCGCGAGAGAGTGCGTTGACCATCGACAAGACCACTTTGCCGCGAAGCGGCTCTCGAAGCGCCGCCACGGTCACCACCGCGGAGTCCCAGGGAGTCGCGATGACGACCACGTCTGCATTCGCCGCCTCCTCGTTGCTCGCCCCCGTTACGACGCCCCCACCTCGAAGTGCCAAAGCGTTCGCGACTTCGCTCGCGCGAGCGGCGTCACGTGACCCGATGACGACGACGTGTCCCGCACTCGCGAGTCGGACCGCGACTCCTCGACCGGCCGGTCCAGTTCCTCCCACAATCCCCACTGTCGTCATGATCGTCCTCGTCCTCGAAATGCTGAGAAGTACGCTAACAAGATGGCGCTCCTTACCAATCACCGTCTTCTCATCACCGGTGTATTAACCGATGACTCCCTCGCCTTTGGCATTGCCCAGCGAGCGCTTGAAGAGGGGGCGACGGTGGCGCTTTCGGGCGCGGGGCGCGGCACCTCGCTCACTCGCCGTACCGCGCGCAAACTGGGCGACGTCGGCGAGATCATTGAACTTGACGTCACCAGCGAGGACCAGATCGCCGAAGCGGTCAAGGAGGTCGAGGCACGCTTTGGCCGCCTCGACGGACTCGTGCACGCCATTGGCTACGCGCCGGCGAGCTGCCTGGGCAGTGGCATGTTCACCGCACCCTTCAGCGACGTCGCGACGGCCATGCAGATTTCGACCTACTCGCTCGCCGCGCTCGTGGGCGCCTTTCGACCGCTCCTGCAGCGAAGCGAAGTCCTCGGCGGCGCCTCGGTGCTCGCCCTTGACTTCGATGGTTCGCGCGCCTATCCGATGTATGACTGGATGGGGGTGATGAAGGCGGCGCTCGAGTCTCTGGGGCGATACCTCGCCCGAGAGGTCGGACCCGATCACGTCCGGGTGAACATGCTCGCCGCCGGTCCTATTCGTACGATGGCGGCAAAATCGATTCCCGGCTTTTCCCTTTTTGAGGACACGTGGGCCGACCGGGCGCCCCTGGGCTGGGACGTCAATGACTCGAGTGCCGTGGCCGACACGGCAATCGCACTCTTGTCACCGCTGCTGCGCGCGACGTCGGGATCGGTGATCCACGTCGACGGCGGCGCCCACGCCATGGGCTAAGTCTGTTGTGGAGCGAACTGCGTTTCGTAGAGGTCTTGGTAGAGGCCCCCGCGCGCCAACAGTTCTTCGTGGGTGCCGCGCTCGACCACTCGGCCGCTGTCGATAACCAGGATCTGGTCCGCGTTTCGAATCGTCGAAAGTCGATGCGCGATGACCAGCGACGTGCGCTCATGCATGGTCTCATCGAGCGCTCGCTGCACGGCGGCCTCGCTCTCGGCGTCTAGGTGCGCGGTGGCTTCGTCCAGTACGACCAGGTGCGGCGCTTTGAGAAGCAGCCGCGCGAGCGCCACGCGTTGCTTTTCGCCACCCGAGAGCCGATAGCCACGCTCACCCACCACCGTGTTGAGACCCAGGGGCAGCGAAGCGACCAGGTCAGCGATCTGGGCCGAAGCCAGCGCCTGGGCGATTTGCTCATCGGTCGCGTCGGGGCGCGCGAAGAGCAGATTCGCTCGCAGGGTGTCGTGAAAGAGGTGAGCGTCTTGGGTCACGACGCCTACGGTGCGACTCAGCGACTCGGCGCTGGCTTGGCGAACGTCCAAACCGTTGATGGCGACCGAGCCTTCATCGACGTCGTAGAGACGAGAGACGAGCATGGAAATCGTCGTCTTGCCGCCCCCGGAGGGGCCCACGAGGGCCGTCATGGTGCCCGGCGCGACCACGAAGGAGACGTCGTGGAGCACGGGCGTTCGCGGGGTGTCGTCGAGGCGGGCCACTGCTTCGAGCGAGGCCAGCGACACCTCCTCGGCCCCGGGGTACGAGAAGCCAACGTTCGCGAAGCGCAACTCGGCGGGACCGCCGCGAATCGCTTCGGCATTCGGGCTCTCTTGAATCATGGGCTCGAGGTCCAACACTTCGAAAAGCCTTTCGAAGGAGACCATGGCGGACATGTAGTCAATGTTGAGACTCGATAATTGCGTCAAGGGACCATAGAGTCGCGCGAGGTACGCCGTCAGGGCCACCACCGTGCCTACGTCGAGCGTTCCGTGGAGGGCCTCGACCCCGCCAAAGCCGTAGGCGAAGGCCGTCGCGAGCGACGCGGTGAGCGAAAGCGAGATGAAGAAGAATCGCTGATAGACGGCCTGGTGCACGCCGATGTCGCGAACCTGGGCCGCGCGTTCTTCGAAATGGCGACGCTCCTCCGCCGGTCGGCCGAAGAGCTTCACCAGCATCGCGCCCGAGACGTTGAAACGTTCCGTCATCACCATGTTCATCTCAGCGTTGAGCTCCATGCCGCGCTGGAAGAGTGTACCGAGGCGGCGCCCGACTCGGCGGGCGGGAATGAGAAACACCGGCAGCAGCAACAGCGCGACCAACGTGATCTGCCAGGAAAGAATGAACATTGTTGCGAGCACGATGACTACGAGAATGACGTTGCCCACCACGTTGGAGAGCAAGTCGGTAAAGGCCTGCTGAGCTCCGATCACGTCGTTGTTGAGGCGGCTGATGAGTGCTCCGGTCTGCGTGCGTGAAAAGAACGCGATCGGCATCTTTTGTATGTGTTCGAAGACGGCGGCGCGCAAGTCGTAGATCAGCCCCTCGCCGATGACGGCCGAGATCCTGCGTTCCACCATCGAAAGACCGGCGTCCGCGACCGCCAACACGGCGGTCAAGATCGAAAGTCCAATAATCAAACCTTCGTGGTGATGCTTGATTCCTTTGTCGATGATGGCGCGCAAGAGTAACGGCGACACCGAACTCACCACCGCACCCAACACCACCGCCACGAGGAAGAAAACGAGAACCCGCTCGTAGTGCTTCGCGAATTTCATGATTCGCGGCAAGGTCCCCTTCTTCAACTGGTGCTCGAGCAGGGTACGGTCGCGCCGCATCGAGCGCATGCTCGAGCGCGGACTTCGGCCCGCTCCACTCATCCCGTGCATGCTCATCGGCGCTCCCCTGTCCCTTGCAGTGTAGAAACGAATAACCAGCTTTTCGCCGCCGCGAAATCAGGCGCGCAGCGCACTGGCCATGATCAACACGCCAAGGGTCATCATCACGCACGCGCCGACCATGCGAAGCGTCACCAAACGCTGAGCAGAACTCGAGAGCCACTCTCGCGCCGTGCCCGCGATGACGCCCCACGTCGCGTCGGAACAAAATGCCATGACGCTAAAGAGCACACCGAAGAGCAGCAACTGAACCGTTTCGTTACCTTTAGTGGAGTCCACGAAGTGCGGGAACACGGCGGCGAAAAAGACCAGCGATTTCGGATTCAAGATTCCCACGGTGAAGCCTTGGCGAACGATATGGAGATTGGACGGCCGGTTGGATTCACGTTCAGCCATGGCGCGGGCGTGCTCGTGGCGATGGCGCATCGCCTGGACGCCCAGCCACACGAGGTACGTACCCCCGGCAAGCTGAAGCACGACGGAGAAGGTGTGCGAACGTGAGAGCAGTGGGCCGAGCCCCACGGCCACGAGAATCGACAGCACGAGCGTCCCCAGGCTGTTGCCGAGCACCGTCAATACCGCGACCGCCCGACCCCACGCGACGCCGCGAGCAAGCGTGAATAAGACGCTTGGACCAGGAACAATGATGATCGCCATCGAGGCGACGATAAACGCGATCAACTGATCTCCGCCGATCACGCCGATCCCCTATCGCTGTATCGAGATACGCCCATGAGGCTCCAACCGATGCTAAAGCCAATGGTCGCCGCGAAAAACGCGGTACCCACGCCGACGCGGCCCCCCATCAGCCAGCCCGCCAGGAGAACCGTGGCTTCGAGAGAGAGCCGTACGTACACGACACTCACGCCGAGGCGGCGGTGAAGACTCGTCATGAGCCCGTCACGCGGGCCTGGCCCGAGTCCCGTCGTGAGATAGAGCGCCGAACCAACGCCGATTGACGCCACCGCCGCGACCATGTACAACGCTCGAAGTACGACGCTCGTCGGCGACACCAGCACCAGGGTCGTCACTTCGAGCATCAAGGCAATGATGACGAGGTTCGCGATGGTCCCCAGCCCGGGTCGCTCGCGAAGTGGCCACCAGGCGATGAGAACTATTGCGCTGATCAGCGCCGTCGACCAACCAAGCGACAGATCGAGGTGTTTGGCAACGCCCTGGGCGAAAACCGTCCAAGGAGTCGCTCCCCAGCGCGACTGTACGAGGAGCCCTTCGCCAAAGCCAAAGAGTCCCAGGCCGACCACCAACGGCACAAGGGTGACCGGTCTCGGCGACCACGTGGTCGCGGCGCGCCACGAGGTCGTGGGAATTCGATGACTGAGACTCATAGGTCGCCACGCTACGTCACTTGATTCTCGCTTCGGGTCATCTCTCAGCGCCGTGGCATGGTGAATGACCTTCACACGGGGGCCCGACGTGCGACTGCGAAGTTTTCCTTCGGATACCATTTGCTTTCACGTCGCGCGAATGAAAGCGGCTCATGAAGGCGTTTCAGGACTATTACCCCGAACATCTCGCCCACTGCTACGGGTGCGGACGCCTCAACGAGCACGGTTACCAGATCAAGACCCACTGGGAAGCAGACGAAAGCGTCACCTTGTTCACGCCGCGACCCTTTCATACGGCCGTCCCCGGGATTGTGTACGGCGGACTCTTGGCGTCGCTCATTGACTGCCACAGCACGGGAACGGCAGCGGCAGCGATGTATCGACAAGAGAATCGCGATATGGACACGCAGCCGCCGTTTCGATTCGTGACCGGTTCGCTTCAAGTGAGTTATCTAAAGCCCACGCCGCTCGGACCCCAACTCGAGATTCGTGGCCGGGTCCAGGAAATCAAGGGCCGAAAAGTGGTGGTCAGCTCCGCCGTTTGGGTGGAGGGATTGCAGAGCGCGAGTGGCGAAGTGGTCGCCCTCCAAATGCCAGAACACTTCTTCACCTCGTAAACGTTGCCAAACCCCGCATCGCTGCGGTCAAACGCGCCAACGAATCAGGAATTCGCGTCGGCGTCGTCACCTTCGTAACCAATCAGCCACTGCAGTCCGTACCGATCGGCGACCCGACCGTCTGACGCTCCCCACGGCCGCTTTTGCAGGTCGTCGAGAATCCGGCCGCCTTCGGAGAGTTGCGAGAACCATTCGCGAAGGGTGGCCGGACTTTCGGTGCCCAATAGCGAAAGCATCAAGCCTTCACAACGTACCGGTGGCTCATCACCAGCGACGTCAGAGCCAAAGAGGCTGACTCGACCGTCCTTCAATAGTCCGTGTGCGATGGCCTGGGCGGGTCCGTCGCTTCGCCCAAATTCCTCAAACGTGTGTAGTTCTACGGCGCAGCCAAAGACGTGGCCATAGAAAGTCAACGCCTCACGGGCGGTGCCTGGAAAGTGAACGTACGGCGTCGGATCGGTCATGGCCTCAATGGTAATTCTGGGATTCGCAGGGGACGTGGGCCCGGGCCCGGCAGTCATTCTCGAGTGAGGTGGTGTGGTAAATGCTCCGCTCCAGAAGTGATGGGGGGCAATGTCGACGCCGTTTCGAAGACTGTCACCAACCGGCGGCAGGGTGCGAAGGTCTTAGCGGAATCGAAAAGCCGGCAGCACTACGGTGGAGCCAAAACGTGGGGGTGAATAATGAACTACGCGGCTCTGATCACGGTTGACAACAGCGACGAGGATCCCGAAGCCGGTCGACGGGGATTACGTGAGGAACTCGCACCGGCGATGCGGATGCTGCCGGGCTTCAGCTCATGCGTTCTCCTAACGGCTTATGAACGAGGAAGAGGGGTCGGCATCGTCGTATTCGAAACACTCGAGCAGGCCAAGAATCTGGCTGAATCGCTCACAGTGGGATCCACAATCCATCCTGGCGTAATCGTCACTGCTTCTGAAGTAATGGAAGTTTCAGCTTCGGCGTAAGCCAGGATCGGGCAGCGAGAAGCGCCGCGTGGGGACTGTTGTTCGCGGCGGTCGTTGCTTGTTTGTCTCAGAAAACTCGAGCCACTCGTCAAGTAGTTGTTCAACCATCGCTGTCGTCCGATCAAATTTTCCAGACTCGACCTTCGCCGCGAGCGCCGAACGCGCCTTCCCTGCGCCCTTTTCAGTCTCATTGAACGTTTGAGTAATTCTCCCGGATTTTCCCATTGCCGGAAAATAGATGAGCCTCCATTCGTTTTCCTCCTCCGCCCTCTGAGTTGATTAATTTGTCAGTGCAGACTGTCTCACTAGAGGTTGGCAACGAGGGGAAAAGCAAGAAATGACCGATGTCTTGTCACCGAGGGTTATTTATGTCGTGAAACAACTGGAACTAGCGGTTCGGGCGCGCCTAGACCTGATTTGTCGGCAATACGGCGTGACGACAACTCAATACACTGCTCTCAGCGTATTGAAGGTGAGGCCAGGAATTTCGTCGGCCCAACTCGCGGTTCGATCATTCATTAGGCCCCAGTCCTCCCACCAAACGGTTGCTCAACTTGAATCCTTGGGATATATCGAACGCAAAACCGACGAACTCAATCGAAGGATTCTGCGAATCAATCTCACCGCTGAGGGTCGCGCTCTTCTGGAGTCCTGTGATAGCGCTGTCGATCAACTCGAAGAACAGATGTTCGAAGGCTTTCACGGGACTGATCAGTTGAGACTGCAGAACCTACTGAATCGTTGCACTAGTAATCTGTCGCCGTAATCCCAACCCTCGAGTCCGCTAGAGGCATTCGCTTGACAGGTCACAGCGAACAACTGCGGATTACGCTCACGGCGCGCGCGACGACTCCGGGCGCGAACAAGTTACCAGCACGAGCAATTCGATAGATCGACCCATCCGTGACTCACGGCATGTGGCGTTGACGACAACTGGTGGAGTTCCCTTATGAGAATTGGACGCGACGTCGCCATTTCACTTTGCCTCCATCATGGATTCCGCCTGAGGCTGCGTGACGATGAGTGCATCAAGCGCAACTACACCTCCGCCATTCGGAAGTACCAGTAGCGGATTCACTTCAATCTCTACGCTTTGGGGTGTCGCACGAAGAACGCCGCCGATGAGTTCAACCGCATTCGCGAGAGCATCAAGGTCGGACATCACCCCACCTCTGACGCCGCGCAAGGTGGCGACGCCGCGTAACGAATCGATCGCTGTGAGAATTTCACTTCGGCCAGCGTCCGCCGCAACCACGACGGCGTCCTTAATGATTTCTGCCCAGACTCCGCCTAGGCCAACTAGAACGGTATCTCCCCAGATAACGTCCCTGCGCGCCCCGACAATAATTTCGACGCCGCCGTTCACGACCTCTTCCACGAGAACACCTCCAACTACGGCATCGGCACGAGTCTCACGAATCCGAGCCAGCATCTCCGCGTGGGCTCGGCCGAGTTCCTCTTCGTCGGCAACGACGACAACTCCGCCGACTTCGCTCTTGTGGAGTATCTGCTTAGAGACGATCTTCAACACTACGGGGTAGCCAATATGCGCCGCTGCTGCCTGAGCGGAGCGCAGATCGGTCGCCAGTTCCCCCGAAGGAACACGCAATCCCGCCTGCGACAGTAATGCCTTGGCTTCGTGTTCGCTTATCTGCTTACTCGAATCGAGATTGAGAGCCTCAAATTGTCGAGGCGCGACACTGCGATCCGCTTCTCGCACCGTGCGCGCATATTTAGTCACATTTCGCGCAGCGTAAAGTG
>Ga0307372_10000306_pt1 | contig 87767 bp, 63 predicted proteins | sample OX1MG_FD_202533 | JGI IMG/M metagenome (GOLD analysis project Ga0307372, IMG submission 202533) | Soil microbial communities from Risofladan, Vaasa, Finland - OX-1 | ecosystem: Environmental > Terrestrial > Soil > Coastal area > Acid sulfate soil | place: Finland: Risofladan, Vaasa | collected... | reverse complement strand
TCTCAACCAAAACCCCGCGTATTCTACACGCCAGGTTGAGAAAGGTTGCCATCTTCGCGGAGATTTTTTCCAAAAGTTGCCGGGAAAATACGGGCCAAGCGGATTTTCCGACAGGCACTAACTAGGAGAAGGTCCACGACTTCATGGGTTCCGTCCGCCAAACCAATGGAGATCGTTCGCCCCTTCGGCGACTGCGACAAGAATTCCGGGTGTTCGACGGGAATCGCCCTGCCATCGGCAAGGTGAACGTCGAAGGGTTGGAACGGCCGCTCTTGGTGCATCTTTCGTAATTGTTCGATCGTCATGATGGTCATTGTAACTGGGAGCGCGACAACGTCAACGTAGTCAACTACATTCCTTTGCCGGCGATAGATTTTTTCCGCCGCTCGCCTTACAGCCCCAAGAACTCTTCCACCGCCTCGCGCATCATGGTTTTGTCGGGATCGACGCCGGTCCAGAGCTTGAAACCGATCGCGCCCTGGTTGACGATCATTCCCAGCCCGTCGAGCGTCGTCGCGCCATGCGCCTTGGCCTCGGCCAGAAACCGCGTATCGGGTGGGCTGGCGATCACGTCGGCCACGACCCGCCCCGGCGGGCATGCGTCGAACTTCACCGGCACGCGCGCTTCGGGATCGTTCAGACCGATGCAGGTCGCGTTGACCAGCACTTGCGTCTCTTCGGGAACGGGGAATTCGCCGTCCCAAGCCGCCAGCGTGGCTGATACGCCGGTCTTGGCGTTGAGCAGGTCGACGAGCTGTCGCCCATGTTCGAGGGTGCGATTGACCACCGTGATCGCCGACGCGCCGGCCAGGGCCAGTTCGACGCCGATCGCCCGCGCCGCGCCGCCCGCGCCCAACAGCACGACGCGCTTCGCGGCGGGGTCGGTCACGCCCCGCAACGACTCGATGAAGCCCTTGCCGTCGGTGTTTTCGCCGACCAACTCCTTCCCTTCGCGCACGATGCAGTTGACGGCGCCCATCCGCGAGGCGGCGTCGCTGGTACGATCGAGCAATTCGATCACGGCGACCTTGTGGGGTTTGGTGACGTTTCCGCCGCGAAAGCCCATGGCCCGCATGCCTCGAACCGCGTCCGCCAGATCCTCGGGCGCGACTTCCAGCGTGAGATAGCGCCATTCGAGACCGTGGTGGGCGAAGGCCTTTTCGATCATGAACTGCGTCGGGTTTCCGGCCACCGGTTGCCCGAACAGCACACAAATTTCCTGCAACGAGGGGCTAGGCACGGGCGTGGATGAAATCCTCGGGTCGGTTGGAAGCGGTCGCGCCGCCCTTCGGCAGCCTGAGATAGCTGCATCTTGGCTGAGTCGCGGCCGGACTGCAAGAGTCGCAGGATGGCGGGCCGGCGATCGCCACGCGATCTTGGGCCAGTAGCGGAATTCGTAAGAATTCCGATTCCTTGTTCCCACGCTCCGCGTGGGAACGAATCATGCCGTCAGGCTGGAAAGCGCTGGAAAGCCTGACCTACGGCGTCCAGACCTTGCCGGGCGCCGTTCCGACGCGGCGGGCTTTGATCCGTACGTAGGGCGCCACGTACCGGCTGCGGTGGGCGAATGTCCCCGGTTCAGCATCGTTCTTGGCGTGCAGCGGCTCGACGAGATCTTCAATCACGAACCCCGCCCGGCACAGCCCGCCCACGAGATCCTCCCAGCGGTGCAGAAACTCCAACGTCCCCTCCTCACGGTGCAAGCTCCCCACGACGGGCGGCAAGGGGCCGCCGCGATAATACGGCTCGCTCAACTCGTAGCCGTGCCGCGACGGCCCGACCGACGACTGCAAGCTCGCCGGCTGCTTGTGCTGGCTGACGTAAACTCCGCCCGCCGCCGTGACCCGCGCCACCTCGCGGTAGACCGCCGCGATGTCGGGCACGTAGCAGGTGCTCACCGGCTGGATCACGACCTCGAAGCCGGCCGTTTCCAGCACGCTCAGATCTTCCATCGAAGCTTCGACCACGCGGATGTCCAGCCCGCGCTCGGCGGCCACCTGGCGGTCTAGGGCCAACATCTCCGGGCTCAAGTCGACCACGGTCACCTGGGCTCCGGCGGCGGCATACATCGCGCTTTGCCTGCCGCCCCCCGCCGCCAGGCAGAGCAACCGCTTCCCGGCCACGCTGCCGCCGAGCCAACCCAGACCATCGGCCTTCGCGAGTGGGTCGCGCAGGTCGTCGTCCGGAGCGGGACTGGTGAAGCGCTGTTTCTTCAAAACCAGCGCATTCCACGCTCGGCGATTCTGTTCACGGGCCGCCGCGGCATGGGGATTTGGGGTCATTGGTGGGTCATAGGTCATTTCCTTCCCAGCATCCGGTCGAGGGCGTCGGACGTCTGGTAGATCAGCGCCTCGGGATAGTGCTGGAAAGGATGGAAGTACTCGAACGTCAAGTAGCCGCGGTAGCCGACCTGGTCGAGGGCCTCGATCACGGCGGGCCAGTTCGTCGTGCCGTCCAAGAGCGTGCGGAACGTGTGCAGATTGAACTCGTGAGTCCGTTTGTCCCACTCCTTGAAGTGGATGTTCTTCGTCCGTTCGCCGAGGATCGCGATCCAATGCTCCGGGAACTGGTACTGCATGATGTTGCCCGTGTCGAAGTGGACCTTGACATGGTCGCTTTTGAAGTTGTCGACGAACTCGACCATCTCCTGTGGGCTGTAGAGATAGCCGTTGGCGAAGATGTTCTCGATGTTCAGGTAGACGCCCGCCGCCTCGGCCTCGGGAATCAACTGCCGCACGGCTTCGCGCGCTCGGCGATCACAGACGTCGTTGGGCACCGGCTCGACCCCTTCGAGCCAGGGAATATAAACCGCGCCGGGCACGACCAGCAGGTTCTCGGTATCCAGGAGCTTGGCCGCCTGAATCATCTGGCGTGCCAGCGCGAGGCCCTTGGCCCGCCGCTCTTGGTCGTTTTGCGTCAGCGAGTAGGGCCAATAGAGGAACGAACAGACACCGCTGACGGCGATGCCGACGTCGGCGGCCAGCTTGCCGATGGCTTCGATTTCCTTGGGCTTCGAATGTGCCGAGAACTCGCCTTCCAGCGCGAAGTTGATTTCCACGCCGTCGAAGCCCGCGTCTTTAGCCAGCTTGAAACAATCGACCAGCGACATTTGTTGCGGATAGGGGAAGGCCCAGAGGTTGATCGACTTTTTCATGTCGTACCGCTTGGGACCGGCCGGCGTGGTCTTGATCGGCTTCGCCTTGGCGGCCGGCTTTTCGTCGGCGTCGTCGGCGCGGAGCAACCCCTGCCCGGCCAGGAAGGCGGCGCCGAAGGCCGAGGTGTAACCCAGCAGTTCGCGGCGACCCAAACGCGGTGTGCCGCCCCCCGGCGGCGGTTCAGGCGGCAATTCGGCGGACATGGGAGTTTCTCCAAGAGAAGTCGGTCGCTTGCCAATACTGTACGCGAGGAAGTGCCGAGAAGCAATTGACCCGCTTCAAGGCCAGGCTATGCTACGTGAATCAGCTTCCGAGGAAGGGAACGAACTCATGTTAACCGACGCCGAACTCGCCGCGTTACTGGCGGATACCGAGTCGGATCGGGTCGAGCGTAAAGCATCGATCGGCGACCGCGATCGAATACGACAAGCGATCTGCGCGTTCGCGAACGATTTACCCGACTATCGCTTGCCCGGCGATCTGCCGTTTGACCAACGCCTGGTTCGTGGCGCCACCCTGGAAGACCTCGACCTTGACCTTTTCCAACGCGCTTACCTGCCCTCGGCCCTCGCCGCGGACGTTTTGGCCGAAAACGACAGGGCGATACCACTTCAACTTCCCTGACGAGGCGTCCATGAAAAGCGTCGTGTTTTTCAACAACAAAGGGGGTGTCGGAAAGACCTCTCTGGTCTACCACCTGGCGTGGATGTATGCCGACCTGGGACTCAGCGTCGTCGCGGTGGACCTCGACCCACAAGCGAATCTGTCAGCCATGTTCGTGCCGGAAGACCGGCTCGATGAGCTTTGGCCCGACGGCGATCACCCCGACTCCATCCTAGGGGCTGTTGGGCCGATCCTGCGTGGCACCGGCGACGTCGCGGAGCCGCACGTCGAACCCATCGCCCAGCGCATCGGGCTGGTCGTGGGCGACCTGGGGTTGTCGCGCTTCGAGGCGAAGCTCTCAGCCGCGTGGCCGGGTTGCCTTAGCCGTGACGAGGCGGCGTTTCGCGTCGTCTCGTCATTTTATCGAGTGATCCTTCGCGCGGCCGCCGAGCGGAAGGCGGACCTGGTCATCATCGACGTGGGACCCAATTTAGGCGCCATCAATCGGTCGGCAATCTTGGCCGCGAATTTCGTCGTCGTGCCCCTGGCGTCGGACCTGTTCTCGCTGCAAGGCCTCAAGAACCTCGGTCCCAATCTACGCGAATGGCGCGCCGAGTGGCTCGACCGGCTTGAGCGCAAGCCGGCCGATCCCAATCTTCGGCTTCCTCCGGCCGATATGCAGCCGATCGGGTACGTCGTGCTTCAGCACGCGGTGCGTCTTGACCGACCGGTGCAAGCCTATCAGCGCTGGATGGATAGAATCCCCGCGATTTACGCGTCAGAAGTGCTTGATGAGCACACCAAGCAGGTTCCGGCGGTGGGGCAGGATCCCAATTGTCTGGCGAGCTTGAAAAACTACCGTAGCTTGATGCCCCTCGCGCAGGACGCATTGAAACCCATGTTCTCACTCAAACCAGCCGACGGCGCCTTGGGTGGACACATGGCCGCCGTGCAAGCCTGTTACCTGGACTTCAAGAGCCTTGCCAAGAGAATTGGCGCAAGGATGGCAATTCACGGTTTGAATCGTCTCGGGGATTGATTGAAGGCACCCATCCACTGCCGTTCGTCGATGAACAACAAATTTCGAGTGAAAACCGAGTGGCGGAGAGAGGCGTTAGGCATTAGGCGTTGGGCGTTGGAAAACGGGGCGCCCGGGATGCCTACTATCGCCTAACCCCGCACCCGCGCAGCGGGTCGGCTCGCCTCCTATCAGAAGCGGCGCGACGATGAGTCAGGTCCGATACATCCGTTCGATGACCTCAGCGTAATTGGCCTCGATCGCCTGCCGCCGCAGCTTAAGCGTCAGCGTCAGCTCGCCGCGTTCGATCGACAGCGGCTGTTCCAACAGCGTGAACTTGCCGACCTGCTCGTATTGCGAGACGCCAGCCAGCCGCTCGTCGATCCGTTGCCGGTAAATCGCCAGTACGCCGGCGTGGGTACAAACGTCGGCCGACGACGCGAGTTGGATGCCCAGGCGCGCCAGCTCGGCGGCCAGGGCCTCGTGGTTGGGAATGACAAGCGCCACGAGGTATCCGCGGCGGTCGCCGATCACCACCGCCCGCTCGATCAAGGGGTCGGCCGTCAACAGCGCTTCGACGTGGACTGGGGCGATCTTCTTGCCGGCCGACGTGACGATCAACTCTTTCTTGCGTCCCGTGATCGTCAAAAAGCCCTCGGCGTCCAGCTCACCCAGGTCGCCGGTGCGCAACCAGCCGTCGCGAAAAGCCTCGGCCGTGGCCTCAGGCTTGTTCCAGTAGCCGAGCATCACATGCGGGCCGCGGGTGACGATCTCGCCTTCGTCCGATATCTTCACCTCGACTCCCGGCGCCGGCCGGCCGACGGTACCGATCTTCATCGCGGTCGGCGTGCCCAACGTGATGACGGGCGAGCTTTCGGTCAGCCCGTAGCCCTGGGCCAGGAACACTCCCCGCTCGTTGTAGAAGCGGGTGACGTGATCGGGGAGCGGCGCGCCGCCGGAACAAGCCGCTCGCAGCCGGCCGCCGAAGGCCGTGGCCAAGGCGCCGGGCAGGTCGGCCAGTTGATGATCGACCAGGTATCGCATCACCTTTTCGTAGAAGTAAGGCACGCCGTTGATCAGCGTGGGGTGCAATTCACGGCAGTTGGCCGTGACTTGCTCCGGGCTATCGGCCAAGGCGATTTGGCAGCCGCCGGCGATCGAGGTGTACAGGTCGCATGTGCGGGCGAAAATGTGGCTCAAGGGCAGCCAAGCCAACCGCAAATCGGACGATTGCTGGCAAAACGCTTCCAGCGTCGCCAGCGCGTTGCTGGCCAGGTTCCGTTGCGAAAGCATCACTCCTTTCGGCTCGCCCGTCGTGCCCGAGGTGTAGAGGATCGTCGCCAGGTCGTCGGGCCCGACATGCCGCGACGCCGCCTCTTCAGTCCGCCGGGCCTCGGTGGGATCGACATGGCCCGTCAGGTCCGCGAGTAACGCGACCTTGAATGGCCCGACGGGCCGCGGGCAAGGGTCGAACGAGACGAACTTCAGCTCCGCGGGAAACGGCGCCGCGCCGTCGGCCTCCGAGTAAGTGGCGAGCTTCGCCGCCAGATCGACGCCCGATAGCAGCACGACGCGAGCGCCACTGTCGATGATCTGGAAGGCGATTTGCGGGGCGGCCAGCGTGGCGTGGACCGGCACATGGACGGCACATGCCATTTGGATCGCCAGATCGGCGACGATCCATTCGTAGCGATTGGGCGAGACCTGCGCGACCCGATCACCCGGCGTCGCACCCAATTCGACCAACACGGCCGCCGTGCGCCGCACATCGTCGGCCAGAGCCGACCAGGGCCGAGTCTGCCATGCGCCGTCGCGGCGAAAGCTGATCGCCGGTAGCTCGGCGTCGGCGTCGACTCGCGCGGCCAGCAAGGAAAGGATTGTGGCGGACATGGAAAAGGAGAAAGCTAAAAGGAAAAAGTCATTTCCTTGTTCGGGGTATCCGCGCAGCGGGTCGGCGGAGCGTGGGAACATGCGTTCGGCCGCTCCGCGGCCCGGGTTTCCAACCTGCCAAAATTGTCGTATGGCAGGTTGGAAACCTGCCCCACCTTTCCTTGTTCGGGGTATCCGCGCAGCGGGTCGGCGGAGCGTGGGAACATGCGTTCGGCCGCTCCGCGGCCCCGTGACGACCGGAGCCGCCGCCGGCAACGGGGACGCGGAGCGTCCGGGGAGCCGTTCGGGGCACCCGCGCAGCGGGTCGGCGGAGCGTGGGAACGAGTCACTTTCTCCTTTCTCCTTTCTCCTTTCTCCTTTCTCCTTTCTCCTTTTTCTACACCCGTTCGAAGATCGTAGCGATGCCTTGGCCAACGCCGATGCACATCGTGGCCAGACCCAGGTTGGCGCCGCGGTCGACCATGTTGTGGACCAGCGTCGTGGCGATCCGAGCGCCGCTGGCGCCCAAGGGATGGCCGATGGCGATCGCCCCGCCGCGGACGTTCACCTTTTCCTCGTCCATTCCCAACATTTGAATGCATGCCAGCGCTTGCGAAGCAAAGGCTTCGTTCAACTCGATCAGGTCGATGTCGGCCAGTTTCAAACCGGCCCGCTTGAGCGCCTTGGTGACGGCGGGCACCGGCCCGGTGCCCATGAGACATGGATCGACGCCGGCCACCGCAGTCGCCACGATGCGCACCAACGGCTTGAGACCGAGCGCCTTGGCCTTTTCCTCGGACATCGCCAGCATCGCCGCCGCACCGTCGTTCAAGGGCGAACTGTTGCCGGCCGTGACGGTGCCCATGCCCGGCATGAACGCCGGCTTGAGCGCGGCCAACCCCTCCATGCCGCAATCGGGCCGCACACACTGGTCGATTTCAATGAGCGTGCGGGCGCCCGCTTCGTCGCGGCCCCAGACCGGAACGATTTCCCGTTTGAATTCACCCTTGGCGTGGGCCGCGGCCGCGCGCTGGTGACTGCGCACCGCGAAGGCGTCTTGCTCCTGGCGGGAAATGCCTTGCGTCTGCGCCAGAAACTCGGCCGTGATTCCCATCATCAGCGCCGCCTTCGACGTGCGGTGGAAAAGCTTCGGATTGATGTCGATGTCCTGGTCCATCGCGATGTGCTGCATGTGCTCGAGTCCGCCGACGATTTGCACGTCCTCGAAGCCGGCCATGATCGCGTGCGTGGCCTGGTTCAGGGCCTGCAGGCTGGAGCCGCACAGGCGGTTGACCGTCGCCCCGCCGGTGGCCACGCTCAGGTTGGCCATCAGCGCGACGTTGCGCGCGACGTTGAAGCCCTGTTCCAACTGCTGCTGGGTGTTGCCCAGCACGACGTCCTCGATCTCAATGGGGTCGATGCCGGTTCGCCGCACCAGCGCTTCGATCACGGCCACCGCCAGGTCGTCGCTACGGACTTCGCGAAACACGCCCTTGTCTTTGTGCGCCCGCCCGATCGCCGTGCGCAGGCAGTCGATGACGACGGCTCGTTTCATGGGGTTAGTCCTCGATCAGGGGCGGAGTCAGTTCGCATAAAAACTTCCCTTCTCCTTTGCCATTTCCAGCAGCATCGGCGTCGGCTGGTAACGAGTGCCGAGCGATTCGAGCGGCTTGAGCATCTCGATCAGCTTGCCGGCGCCGAGCGTGTCGGCCCAGAACAAGAGGCCGCCCTTGAAAGGCGGAAAACCGATGCCGAAAATCAAGCCCAGGTCGACGTCGCGCGGGTCGCGGACCTTGCGTTCGGCCAGAATGCGAGTGGCTTCGAGCACCATCGGCAGAAACAACCGCTCGGTGATCTGCCGCTGGGAGAGCTTCTCCCGCCGACGGAGCAGCGGCTTGACGACGTCGGCCAAGGTGGCGTCCGGCTCGCCGCGCCCCTGCTTGTCTTTGTACTTGTGGAATCCGACCAGCGTCTTCTGACCCAGGCGGCCCGCCTTGACCATCGCGGCCAACAGCGGCGATTCGACGATCCGGTCGGGAAACGCCTCGCGCATCACCTGGCCGGCGTAGAACGCCGTGTCGAGCCCCACCACGTCGTAAAGCGTGATCGGACCCATCGGCATGCCGAACCCCTTGGCCGCGCTCTCGATGTCCTTGATCTCGACGCCGTCGAGCATCAACTCCAGGGCCTCGTTCATGTACGGCAGCAACAGGCGGTTGACCAGGAAACCGGGCCCGTCGTTGACGACGATCGGCGACTTGCCGATGGCCTTGGCGTAGGCCACCGCGGCGGCCACCGTGGCGTCGCTTGTCTTGGGACCGCGGATCACCTCGACCAACGGCATCTTGCGCACCGGGTTGAAAAAGTGGATGCCGCAGAACCTCTCCGGCCGTTTGAGCTTCTCGGCCAGCCGGCCGATGGAAATGGCCGACGTGTTCGAAGCCAGGATCGTATCGTCGGCCAGGAGCGGCTCGATCCGCGCGTAAAGGTCCGTCTTGACCTGAGGATTTTCGACCACCGCCTCGATCACGAGATCGCAGGGCGTGAACTCGGCGTCGAGCGTCGCCGCCTTGACGAGCGGGGCGAACCTGAGCATTTTGTGGGGGTCGGTCGCTTTCGCGGCTTTGTCGTAGGCGACTTCCTCGAGGATTTTCCGCACACCGCCGGCCAGGGCCTCTGGAGCGGCATCGTTGATCGTGACGGCCATGTCGCGCTTGACCGTGGCGGCGGCAATACCGGATCCCATGATCCCGGCGCCGAATACGCCAACACGCTTGATCTCGCGGGCTTTGATCCCCGTACACTGGGTATCGCCTGTTTCCACGCCGCTGTCTTTCTTATTGCGATCGGTGAGGAAGAAGACATTGATCAGCGCCCGGTTGATCGGCGTGCCGAACAGGGCGGCGAACCCTTCGGCCTCCATCCGGCAAGCCGCATCGACGTCGAGGGAGGCGGCGCCGAGCAAGACCTCCAGCGCCGCCAACGGGGCGGGGTACTGACCTTTGGTCTGCTGCTGGATGTAGGCCGAAGCCGTGGCGCCCAGAAAGCCCAGTTCGGTTTCGTCGATCGGCAGCGGCCGGCTCCAACGCAGGCGGTCGGCCAGGTACTGCTTCGACTCTTGTTCCGACCGCACCAGCGCCAGCGAGGCCGCGCCCAGGTGGTCGCTGGATACCAAGTCCGAGACAAGGCCCATGAGCGCGGCGGTTCGCCCGTCGATCGACTCGCCGCCGGTGATCAGTTCGACGGCGTTGCCCAGGCCGACGATCCGCGGCGTGCGCGCGGTGCCGCCCCAGCCGGGGAACATCCCCAGTTTGACTTCGGGAAAGCCGAACTGCGCCTTGGGGCTGGTGGTCATGATCCTGCGGTCGCACCAAATCGCCAGTTCCGCGCCGCCTCCGACGCAAACGCCGTCGATGGCCGCGACGGTGACGAACGGACACTTCGAGAGCCGCTGGAACAACATCCGGCCGCGATGGGCCACCGCGATCGTCTGTTCGGTGGTTGGGTTTTTGACGGCCGCGAATTCGCGGAGGTCAGCCCCCGCGATGAAGATGCCCGGCTTGGCCGAGCGAAAGATCAATCCGGCCAGCTCGCCGCGGCCTTCCAAGGCGCCGAGGTGCCGGTCCAACTCATCGAGCACCGACTGGGAAAAGATATTCGCTCCCTTGCCCGGCGCGTCCAGCGTCAGCACGGCGACGTCGGGCTCGGCCATCGAAAGGGTCAGGGTTGCCCGGTTCGAGTCGGGGATTGAGTTGGCCATGAGCATTTCCTTCTGGGTCGAGCATGAGACATTCACGGTGGCTGGGGCAAAGCCTAAGCGATGCCCCGGTCGCAATCGAACCGGGGCATCGCTACGCTCTGCCACCAGCCACCATTTTCTCGTGTTTCTCGTGGCAAAATGTCCCAATGGTCGGCCGCGTGCAGTATAGCACAACGAATCTTATACCATGAAAGGCCCGAGCAACACCGGGGACGCGAAAAAACGATGACCGATTCTGTAGGGAACGCCCTCCGTGGCGTTCCGCGACCTGCCAGAAGACGTCGCACGAGCTTCACGGAACGCCACGGAGGGCGTTCCCTACAGGTGCCGCGAGCATCACGTCAAGGTCGGCGGCCGGCGCTGCTCTATTCGCTGCCGACCGTCGCATTCACGCCGGACTTGTTCTTGGCGCGCCCCACCGCGGGAGGCGACTTGGCCTTATCGGCCAGCACCGCTTTGCCGGCCGGTTTGGATACCCCCGCGGTCTTGAGCCATTGCTCCAGTTCCGTCCTCGCTTTTTCGAGTTCGGCCACCAGCGTGGCGTGCGCCAGCTTGCTGTTGGCGGTAATCAGCAGCATTTTGTCCACGTTGGCGACCAGGTCTTCGATGAACTTGCGCGTGTTCGGGTCGTTCGCGGCCGACAGGAGTCCGCCGGTGTCCGGCACCAGCACCCCCTTCTTCTTCTCGGGAACCTCGCGCCCCGTCAACGCCGACCGGATCCGAGACAGACAGAACGTCAATTCCTCGCCGGTTACTTTGCGAACCTGCGCCGGCACCTTGACGACCGGGGCGGCGTTCTCATCGTCCTTTTTTGGATCGGCATCTTTCGCATCCTCTTTCTTCACCTTGTCCGCCTTCTTCTTGCGGGCGTCGCTCTTGTCGTCTTTCTTATTCGCCTTGACGGCGGCAGCGGCGTCAGCGACCGGCTTCACCTCCGCCGCCTTCCCGGCGGCGCCGGGCAGCTTGTTCGTCAAAGTGGCGATTTCCACCACCAGCCCGGCAAGCCGGCGGGCCGCCGGCAAGATCTTGTCGGCGGGGAAACTCTTGTCGAGTTTTTTCAAGTTACCGACCACCTGGCAACGCATCCAAAGCTCGATGTCGGCTTCGGCCGCCATGGCCAACAGTGCCGCGGATACGTCGGGTTGCTTGGCCTCATCCCCCTTGCTCGCCAAAATGCCCAGAATGTCGGCGGCTTGCATCCGAATCCAATCCGGCCCGATCTTGCCAGGCGGAGGATTCTTCTTCGACAATAATTGCAGCATCCGGTCCTTCACGCTCTTGCGAGCGTCCGCGGCCAGGTTGGTTTCCGCGTGCCGTTTCAGCCCGACCATCGCTTCGACCCGCAATGCATCGTGCAGCGCCGCGTCGGCGGCCGCATCCAGAAGATAGTTGCGCGCGTCGGCGAGTGCCACCACCGTCTTGGGGTCGCCCTCCCGTTTCTCTTGCTGATTCAATTCGCCGATCAAGTTCATGCAATTCACCCGTGCCGCGCGCGGGTAACGCTCGTCGGCCGCGATCTTTCGGCACTTGGCCAACGTGATCGCATTCAGCTTGTCGTGAACATCGGGAGCCGGAGCTTGGCTGGCTTTCGTGAGGGTCTGCTTGAACTTGTATCGCAGGTCCGGCAATTGCTGACGATTCTTTTTCCAAGTCATCTCGCCGATCTTGACGTCGAAAAACTCGGCGAAGAAACGCTCGTCATCCGCCGTGGCGAATTTTCCCGCGCTGAACGACGGCGAAAGCCGAGCGCCGCACTTCCCTTCGACAAGACCGCCGGCGTAAATGGGTTTGCCATTGCTGTCTTTGACGTCTTCGTAACCGTCATAATCGCCGTCGCTCACGTTATCGTCCGCCCGAAGCGGCGGTTCGATCGACGGGCACCATGAAAAGAGTGCGATCAGCGCCGCGGCGAATACGCGGGGCCAACGCGGGACGGCTGCTGGAGCGGCTTGCATGATGAGAACCCTCCGACGTGGACGATGAAGAGCAATCTCCAAGCTAACACTTCCCGACGGGCATTGTCAAGCTGGCGCAGGGGTCGGGCGTAGCGGAATTCGTGAGAATTCCGGTTCATCCGGCGGAAGCGTATACCTCCTGTTATCCAGCCCTGAAGGGGCGACACCGGTGACGGCGCCACTCTCTCTGTCGCCCCTTCGGGGCTGAACGACCTCATGGGGACGTCCGTCCTGGGGCTAACGCCCCAGGCTACACTCTGCCGACCCTTCGGGTCTGTCGTCCGGTGTCAAGCAAGGCGCTCATTTGAACGGGTGTCCAACCATGTTCCGCTACGAGGCATCCGGCGACAGCCCAAAGGTCTGGTTTGCCAATTCGGCGATCGCGCGGCCAATCGAGATGGAGGCGGTGGCGGCGGGCGACGGGGCGTTGAGCACATGGACCATCCGTTCGGCGGATACCATGTGGAAATCGTCGATCAGCGCGCCGGCCGAGGTCATCGCCTGGGCTCGCACGCCGGCCCCGGCCGGGATGATGTCGTCACAGCCCAACTCCGGCAGCAGCCGCTGGAGCGCTTTGACGAAGGCCCGCTTGCTCCACGAACGGTGCAATTCGCCCAGGCCCGTTCTCCAGTGCTTGGCCGCCATTCGCCAGACGCCGGCGAAACGGGCCATCTCCGCCACATCGCGCAGCGAAAAGCTGGTGCGGGTATAGCCGGTCCGCTTCAGCGCCAAGACCGCGTTCGGCCCGGCTTCGATACCGCCCTTGACCATCCGCGTGAAGTGGACGCCCAGGAACGGGAACCGCGGATCGGGCACCGGGTAGATCAGGTTGCGGACCAGGTGCTCGCGCTCGCGGCGCAGTTGATAGTATTCGCCCCGGAACGGCACGATCCGCACGCCGGGATCCACCTGGCACATCCGCGCCACCCGGTCGGCCTGCAATCCGGCGCAACCAATGAGATTGCGGCAGCGGAACGCTCCCTGGCTGGTTTCCAACGTCAAGCCGTCGGCGGCGCGATGAAAGCCGCGCACGCACGCCTCGGTACGCACCTCGGCGCCTTTTTCCGACGCCAGCCGCGCGAAGGTCCGTGAGGTTTGCACGTAGTCGACGATGCCCGTCTCGGGCACATGCAGACCGGCGATGCCCACCGCGTGAGGTTCGAATTCATGGATCTCGTCCGCCGAAAGGCGGCGAATGCCCAGCAGTCCGTTGGCCGTCCCGCGCCGCTCGATCTCTTCCAATCGCGGCAATTCATCGGCCCGGGTCGCCACGACGATTTTGCCGCAACGCTCATGGGCGACGCCGTTTTCGGCGCAGAAGCGGTACAGCGCTTCGCGTCCCTCGACGCAATTACGGGCCTTGAGCGAGCCCGGCTTGTAATAGAGTCCCGAATGGATTACGCCGCTGTTGTTGCCCGTCTGGTGGGCCGCCACTCGGTCTTCCGCCTCGAGCACCACCAATGAGCCACCGTGACGCGGCGCCAACGCGTAGGCCGTCGCCAGCCCCACGATCCCGCCGCCGATGATCGCAATGTCGTATTGCCGGGAACTCATGTCGAGGAGGATGGCGGCGCGGAGCGCGAATGTCAAGGGATGAGGCGGGATCAGGCTTTAGGCGTTAGGCGTTAGGCGTTAGGCTTTAGGCGTTAGGCGTTAGGCGTTAGGCGTTAGGCGTTAGGGTTCAGGGTTCGGGGTTCAGAATACTTTCTCGTTCCCACGCTCTGCGGGGGAACGTGCGTTCGGCCGCCTATCGCCTATCGCCTATCCCCTAACGCCTCATAAAAAACGGCGGCCCGATCCATCCGGATCGGGCCGCCGCTGGTGGCGAGCCCAGGCCCTCCGCTGACCGACAGCGGGAGGAGGCAATTAACTAGTTGCAGCAGGGCACCGGGCAGCAAATCCGCACCGGCACTTGCCTGCAGATCACCTTCGGCACGCAACGAGTCACCGTGTAGGCCACCTGCTTGGGCACACACCGATTGACCTGGATGGTCTTGGTGTAATGCACCGGCTTGCAGACGCAATACGGCACTTGCTTGACGTGCTTCTCGGCAACCAGGTGGCAGACCTGGTAGGGCACCTCTTTGCTGTGGCACTCCTTGACGATGTGGCAAACCTTGTAGGTGCAGGTCTTCACGCATTGCTCGGGCACCATGTGGCAGACCTTGTAGGTGCAGGTCTTGACGCGTTGCTCGGGCACCATCTTGCAGACCTGGTAGGTGCAGGTCTTGACGTGGTTTTCACGCACCATGTGGCAGACCTGGTAGGAACAGGTCTTGACGCGTTGCTCGGGCACCATCTTGCAGACCTGGTAGGCGCAGGTCTTGACGCGGTTCTCCCGCGCCATGTGGCAGACCTGGTAGGAACAGGTCTTGACCCGGTTCTCCCGCACCATGTGGCAGACCTTGTAGGTGCAGGTCTTCACGCGCTGCTCGGGCACCATGTGGCAGACCTTGTAGGTGCAGGTCTTGACGCGTTGCTCGGGCACCATCTTGCAGACCTGGTAGGTGCAGGTCTTGACGTGGTTTTCCTTGAGCAGGTGGCAGACCTTGTAGGTACAGGCCTTGACCCGGTTCTCGGTCACCATGTGGCAAACCTTATAGTTGCAGGTCTTGACGCGTTGCTCGGGCACCATGTGGCAGACCTGGTAGGTGCAGGTCTTGACGCGTTGCTCGGGCACCATCTTGCAGACCTGGTAGTTGCAAGTTCTGGTGTGATTCTCCTTCACCAGATGGCAGACCTGGTAGGTGCAGGTCTTGACGCGTTGCTCGGGCACCATCTTGCAGACGGTGTAGGGCACCGTCCTGGTGCAGTTCTCGGCGACGTGCTTCACGCAGTCGATCGTCTTCGTCCGCATTTCCGGCACCCAGACCTTCCTGCAGACCTGGACCGGCGGGCACTGCACCTGGCACTTCTTGACGCAGCCGGGCTTGTAGATGCACCGGCAGCAGCAAGGATCCCAGACCCAGCAGCCCGGCTCTTGCACGCACTTCGTAATCACCCGGCCCGCGCATTCGCTGACTTTCGTCTCCCAGCGACCGCAGCAGACCTGGATCGTCTTCGTATAATGAACCGGCTTGCAGACCGTGTAGCACACGGTGCGCTCGCGCGTCTCGTAGACCGGCTTGCAGACCGTGTAGCAGATCTCCTTGGTCTTGGTTTCCCAGACCGGCTTGCAGACCGTGTAGCAGATCTCCCGGCTGCGCGTCTCGTAGACCGGCTTGCAGACCGTGTAGCAGATCTCCTTGGTCTTGGTCTCGTAGACCGGCTTGCAGACCGTGTAGCAGATCTCCTTGGTCTTGGTCTCGTAGACCGGCTTGCAGACCGTATAGCAGATCTCCTTGGTCTTGGTTTCCCAGACCGGCTTGCAGGTCGTGTAGCAGATCTCCTTGCTGCGCGTCTCGTAGACCGGCTTGCAGACCGTGTAGCAGGTCTCCTTGGTCTTGGTCTCCCAGACCGGCTTGCAGACCGTGTAGCAGGTCTCCTTGGTCTTGGTTTCCCAGACCGGCTTGCACACGGTGTAGCAGATGTCCTTGGTCTTGGTTTCCCAGACCGGCTTGCAGACCGTGTAGCAGATCTCCTTGGTCTTGGTCTCGTAGACCGGCTTGCAGACCGTATAGCAGATCTCCTTGGTCTTGGTCTCGTAGACCGGCTTGCAAGTCGTGTAGCAGATCTCCTTGCTGCGGGTCTCCTGCACCGGCTTGCATACGGTATAGCAGATCTCCTTGGTCTTGGTTTCCCAGACCGGCTTGCACACGGTGTAGCAGATGTCCTTGGTCTTGGTTTCCCAGACGGGCTTGCAGACCGTGTAGTTGCACGTCCGGGATTTGGTTTCCCAGACGGGCTTGCAGACCGTGTACTCGCAATCGCGGTAGGCGGTCTCCCGCACGTACTTCACGCAGTCGATCGTGCGATCCTCGCAGACCGTCTCGTAGCACGTCTTGTAGCAGGTGTAGTTTTGTTTCTCGTAGACCACCTCCTTGCAGGTCTTCATCACGGTGTGACACTGCTGTTTGCAGCAGGCGTAGCTGGCGGTGTTGCAGCCACGCGCACAACACTTGTACCGCGCCGCGCCGCAATAGGCGGCGTCGGCTGAGCCGACCGAGAGCGCTGCAATCACCACAGCGATCATCGGAGCTCCCAACAGGATTTTCATGCTCCTGCCTCCTCCAAGGGACATTACAAAATGGGTAGGGCCTGGTCGGGCGAGGGGCGCTCGCCCACGAAATCTTTGGCCTGCGCACTTGCCGCGCATTAACCAAGTCGCCCGGATCGCACGACCATCCGACTCGCCCCGGACGCCGTAGCCACTGCGATCCGCCGCTCGATTCGCCGCATGACATTGAATATCGTCAAACCGGGTGGAGTGCTTGATTTGGACAAAAGAAATGATCTGTAAATCATGCGTTATTTGGGAACCGTGGTGCCGATGTAACTTCTTTGACGGCTGATGCCGTGGTTCGGGCTGCGCCGGTCAGGTCCGCCACTTCGCTTGGCGCCGCCAAGGATGCGGAAGCCGGTTATTCCGCCATTCGGCGTCTGCTCGCGGGGCACGGAACGCCACGGAGGGCGTTCCCTACAGAATCGGTTCGGCCGCCAATCCCAGCCTTGAAGCGGGCGGTTGTTTTTCTTGCCGGCTCGATGGCTTGCCAGAATGGGCCCGAATCCTATAAGATACGGCGGCGACGGTCTAGGAAGGCGGTCCCACAGCGAACCGCGTGCGGCATAAGTCCAGCAATATTACCCGGTGGTGTAATGGTAACACTAGGGACTTTGGCTCCCTCATTCTAGGTTCGAGTCCTAGCCGGGTAGCTTTTTAACTCATTTATTTGATACGACTTGCGTCGATTCTAGATTTTCTCGCGCGACCAATTCGGCCTTGTGGTGATATATGACAGCAAGCAGTTGCTCGTCGTCGATGTCCCAAAGGGACCGCCCTGCCTGATCCTCACCAAGAAACCCCAAATGTGCGAGCAACTGTCCCAGTCTTACGTCGGGCGATAACTCGCACAATTCGGCCAACACAGCCAGGGCTTCGCGTTGGGTTGATGGTATCATTGCAACAGGTCTCCAATCTTGGGGTCCGCGCCACATGCTCGGCGCAAGCCGCCGATCACTTCCACGCGCACCAGAGTGCCTGGCGCTAACTTGGCGATCCGGGTTGCGCGGGTCACTCCATTATACACCACCAGGGCGCCGTCCAACCCCTCATAGACGACCAGAGGCGGCATTCCTGCGGCCGAGGCACCGAACCGAGCGATCTGTCGCTGCAGTTTGAACGGGTCGGCACCCGTGCGTCGACTAGGCGGCCTTCGCCACGTCGTACTGGCCGCCAACCGCGCTGCGCGATCGGTCGGCCGCCTCGACCGGTTCGGCAGCCATCATGGGCGCGGGCTCTTCACGCCGGAACTGCATGATCAGGTTATAGGCCAGCGGCCCGTAGGGCATCTGGTAGTCGAGCGCCATCAGGGCAAAACAGGCCGATGTCCAAGCCTGCAGCCGGCTCAAGAACGGGGGCGGAAAACAAAGTGCGGAGTAAGCCAAACCATAGATCAGCCCGCCGCGCCGGGCGAAAGCCACCGGCTCGAAGCGGCCGTCGGCCAGACGCTCCAACTCGCCTTTGCCAAAATGGTGGTGCCGTTCGCCACTTGCCTGGTGGTCGCGAATCCAGAAACGGACCCGCGACAACTTGCTGACGACCTTGTAAACCGTGGGGTAGTCCATCGCCAGGTTTTCCGGGCTTAGCCAACCGAACGCTCCCCGGTGCGGAACGCTCACGATCCAGCATCCACCCGGCCGCAACACGCGAAAAATCTCGGCCATAAGGCCCTCGCGGTCGGCGACATGTTCCAAGACGTCGAGCATCGATACGGCGTCGAAGCTGGCGTCGGCGAAAGGCAATTTACGGCCGTCGTAACGCAAGAAGGTCGCGCGGCTACTGCGGACACGCCGTCGCGCCAGGGGTAGTGTCACCGGGTCGACGTCGATGGCCACCACGCGCGCCGCGCGGCGCGCGAAGTGCCGCACATGATAGCCCGCCCCGCAACCGATATCCAGCACATGCCCCCCCCTGGGCAACCACCCCTTCGCCACTCGGCCCCGGTCCAACGGTATCGGCAGTGGCGGCATCCGCTGGTAGAAATCGCGTTTCTCCGCGGACACGTCCGCGCTGACCGGGGCCACATTCGCGTGTTGGAAAAACATGGGTTTCGAGATCGTTGCCATTGGAAGTTCCTGGTTCTTTCAAGGCGAGCGGCTGGGGTAAACCTACCGCCAACCCAGGAATGTAGCGGAATTCGTGAGAATTCCGACCGACGAAGCGGTGCGGTCTGAACTCGAACGAGTTCAGCTACGCCTGGCGCGTTGTCGTTTTCAACGACGGTTTTCGCGGCCGCACAGTCTACGCCCGCGGGACCGTACAGGCAAGATCAGCTCCCATGTCAAACGAAACGCGGGTCAAGCCCCGCCGCGGACGGTTTGGGCTGACCCGGGCCTGATCCTCGGGCGACAGCGGCGGTCCCGGCGCCGGTTCCTCAAGGTAGCGGATCCAATGCCGCAAAAAAGGCGAAGATGCCGGCGATGCCCAGACAGGCGATGAAGCTCACGACCTTGGCTATCGTCGCCACCTGCGGTGCGTTGATCTGCGCGATCCCCCCGCCGATCCCAATGATGAAGTCGGCGACCCCTAGCCCGATCACGAAGTGAAAACTCTCACCTGTCAAGAAAACGATCGAGTTGACGACCGACATCGCGGGAACGATGGACCGAGGGATCGCCGTTCTTCCGGCGTCATGGCGCGAAGGCAGTGACCCCAACGGCGGTTGCCGCCACCTTCAGCTTTTCGTCGAGCGTCGCGAGCGGCGACCCCAACCGGAGCGCAATCTCCAAATAGGCGGCGTCGTACGACGAGAGATCCTGTGCGCGCGCCAGGTTCATCGTCTCGCTGGTCGCTCGCGCGACCGTCTCATCATCGATCCAGATGGGAAGCGCCTTGAGGAATTCCAGCCACGCGATGGTGTCCGTTTGGGTGCATCGTTTGCGACGTTCGCCAACGAGCAGCGCGTTCACAATTTCGAGCGGCCAGATCGCCGGGACCACGGCCGTGGCGGCGTCCAACGAGTCAAGGACCGATTGCGGGTATGGCGCGTGTTCATCTGGAAAACACCACGCCACAGCGATGGAACAGTCGAGCACGAATCGTTGTTCGTCGGCCATCGCAAACATCGCCGACGCTTCAATGTTGTCGACCTTCGTCGATCATTTCCCGAATCGTCAGATCCCCAAGGGTTCGCCCCTGCTGTCGGCTGTATGCCTTGAACTTATCGATGACCGCGCGCTTGTCGGGCGCGCTGTGGGCCACGCACGGAACGAGCATCGCCACCGCCTTGCCACGCCGTGTGATCAGAATTCGCTCCCCCTGCTCGACTCTCTCCAGCAGTTTGGGCAGGTGCGTCTTGGCCTCATAGGATCCGATGGACACCATCAAAAAGACCTCGTCCGGGATAAACTAGTCGCTTGGCTAGTCTATACCGTCCAAGGCGGGAAGTCAATGCCCCGGCCGGCCGATCAGAGCTTGGGCACCTTGACGCCGCCGCGGCGCGGGTCGTAAAAGGCCTCGATCAACTCGACTCCGAAGCCGCGGGCGAGCTCCCACTGGGCCCGCGCGGCCCAAGGCGTGCCGGCATGCTCCTTGATCACGTCCTCGAGCATTTTCTTGGCCCTGATGACGTAGTCCTTGGTCGTATCGCCGGTCATCGTTTCGGGGCGGGTGCGGATGTCCCAATGGGTTGTCTTCTTCGTCGCGCCGAGCGGGTTTTTGATCAGCTTGGGCTGCTTCATGAACGCTTCGAGATAGGCGCCGTATTCGTAAATCCGCACTTTGTAGGTGATGATCTGGGCGTACATCAGGTCGTAATTGGCCCTCCAGCGAGGGGCGTACTCGCGCTTGCGCAGCGGCGTGAGCTTCTCCAACGCCCGTTCCGCCTGCTCATAGTATTGCAGCATGCCCAGGGCCGTCTTCTGGTTGGCCAGGGCGGCCTTGACGAACCCCTGTGGATCGATGGGAAACGTGACCTGTACCGTGCAATAGGGCGAGGCCTTGGGGTTGTACGGGTTCAGGTCGGTGATGATGGTCCAAAGCGTCGTGCGCAGCTCGCTTTCATCGCGTTCGCGGGCATATTCGAGCCGCGGCCCCAGGTCGGGCAGGTAGGGACGCATGGCCTCGATCTCGTACTTGCGGTCGTCGCGGGCCACCAAGTTCACCTCGGGGCTGGGGAGCATGAAGAACACGCCGCCCGTCTGCCGCGCCATCCGCACCTGCTCGTAGGGACCGAAGCCACTGGGGTGGGCGTCCCAGCGGCGCGTGAAGCCGTCGATCTGCAACTGCTCGGGAAGCGGGGTTTCCGGGCCGCGGTCGATTTGCAGCCAGAAGTTGATTTGGGTCTTCGGATCGACCCAGTTCATGAACACGTAGGGATAGCCGAAAACGGCTTCGCGGCCCAGCGTGTAGATCACGCAGCGGGTGTCGCGCGATTCCTTGATGGCGGCTTCGAGGTGTTCGTAATTGTCCGTTTCGTCGCCGCTTTCGTCGGTGACCAGCACCAGGGCCAACTGTCGCCGGCCCAATGAGGCGTACTTGTGGTAGTTCGCGATCGACTTGCCCACGGCCATCGACATGATCTCCTTGCCGCTTTCGTCGACGGGCACGGCGCCGATGGCCTCGCGGATTCTCTCGATGTCGGAGGTGGGCTTGGGCGTGTGGACGTGGAAGCCTTCGCCGTAGCTGGTGACCGCGGTCAAGAGCGCATCGCCCTGGGCCGACTCGGCCAGGCCCAACTCGATGTAAACCTTGTCGATCCGGTCGCGAATCTCCTTCTGGTCGTCCTTCATGCTTGCCGATTCATCGAAGCACCAGATCACCAAGACCTTCTTCTTGGCGAGCATGTTGAGGATTTCTTGGGTGATGCGGTCCATCGCCTGCTGGTAATTATCGACCACGGCCGATGGCTCGCCCAGGGTGCCGTCGGGCAAGTCCATCGCGTAGTGGTTGCCGCCCGATGAAAAATCGCCGATGTCGCCGATGGGCATGCTCGGACCTTCGGGCGCGGAACCGACCGACTGATCGTAGCTGGGGGCCGAGGTGCCGGCGATCGCGCCCTCACCGCCGCCTCCCCCGCTGCCCGAGACGGTCGAGGCCGATGAACTGGTGAGCGCCAGTTGCTCGGTGGGCGTGATGGTCGTGTCGAGCACTTCGTTCAACAGTTCGTCGGGCCGATCCGGGATGGTCGCGGTGAGATCCTTGAGTTCGGTCTTGTTGGGCAGGGCGATGAAATAGAGGCCCAACACGACGATCAGCAGCGCGTGGACGATCAGCGAGATCCAAGCGGCAAGAACCACATAGAGTTGCCCGCGCGCGATGAAGATCCGGCGACGGGCGGGCGCCGTGCTGTCCTTTGGCTGGGCATCGGCGGCGCCGCCGGCCGTGGCCGTTTTCGCGGCCGTGGCCGTTTTCGCGGCCGTGGCGGGAGCGGCCGCGGGGCCGGCCGTGCCGTTGGCGGGTTCGGTCGCCGGCACCCCTTGGCGGGCGGTGGGCGCTTGGGGGCCTTTCGCAACCAGGATGGCGCGCGTGGCGGGTTCGGTGGAAATCGGCGCGGAGGTGGTCGGGACGCCACCAGGCGACGGGTTGTCACTCATCGGGAAACCTCTGGGCCGAACCTCTGGGCCGAACCTCTGGGCCGAACCTCTGGGCCGAACCTCTGGGCCTAGGCTCGGCAGGCGCCGCCACCACCTGAGCCCAGCCAAGGGAGCCAATCGATCAACCCTTCAGTGTACCCCGATCATGGCGTGGCGAGCAATGGTCTTGTCTTGAAGCGCGCCATTGACCAATTGTTACACACTGACTGGCTGCCACCGGATCAGGCCGCGCGGGCCGGATACCAGTTGGGAACCGTATTGCGCAAATGGCGAAAAAGGAGGCGAATCCAATCTGCCGTCCCAGGAGCCGTGCTCCACGGTGCGCAGACGATCGCAGACGCAATTTCTGTCTCCCACGATGCGGCTGAATGTGGGAAAGGCGGCAATCTGGCATTCAATTTGCTACTCAGGTTTTTACGCTCCTTGTGGGAAACACAACAATATTGCCTTCGTCAATGACTCGTGACCAATATGAAACGACCGGAAGTGGTGGTTGTCACCGGTGCTTCGGCGGGCGTGGGCCGTGCCACGGTGCGGGCGTTCGCCCGCCAGGGTGCTCATATCGGCCTACTGGCGCGGGGCCGGGCCGGACTCGAAGGCGCGCGCCGGGACGTCGAGAATCTGGGAGGTAAGGCCCTGATCGTGCCGACCGACGTGGCCGATCCCGACCAGGTCGAGAAGGCGGCCGAGGCGGTCGAGAATGCATTGGGGCCGATCGACGTCTGGGTCAACGACGCCATGTGTTCGGTTTTTTCGCCCGTCAAGGAAATGACGCCCGCCGAATACAAGCGCGTGACCGAGGTGACGTACCTGGGCTTCGTGTACGGAACCCTGGCGGCCCTGAAGCGAATGCTGCCGCGCGACCGAGGCATCATTGTCCAGGTCGGCTCGGCGCTGGCGTACCGGGGCATCCCCTTGCAGTCGGCCTATTGCGGGGGCAAACACGCCATCAAGGGGTTCACCGAATCGCTGCGCTGCGAACTGATCCACGACAGAAGCAACGTGAAGATCACGATGGTGCAGATGCCGGCCCTGAACACGCCCCAGTTCGACTGGGTGAAGAACCGCCTGCCGCGTAAGCCGCAGCCGGTGCCTCCGATCTACCAGCCCGAAGTCGCCGCCGAGGCGGTTGTCCATGCGGCGCACCATTACCGGCGCGAGTGGTTCGTCGGCGGGTCCACGGTCGTGGCCATCCAGGGTAACAAAATCGCCCCCGGCTTTGGCGACTGGTACTTGGCGCGACAGGGCTTCGGGGCGCAACAGTATGACGGGCATGCGGACTCTAAGCAGCCGAATAACCTCAACGAGCCGGTCGATGAGCACATGGATCACGGGGCGCACGGCGATTTCGACAGCCGGGCGCATTCTCACAGTCTGCAACTCTGGGTGGACCAGCACCGCGAGTGGATCGCCTTGGCCGGGGTGGCGGGCGGGGTGTACGACGCCTTGAAAAACGGGTTAAGTAAATGCTGGCGCGGCGGCCTCATCGGCCTGTCGCTGGGAACCTTGGGTGCGATGGGACTCGCCGCACTATCGCAGCGCCGTACCCTGAATCACTTGGCCGGCCGGCAGACGTGCGATGATCCGGCGCGGGGGCTCGCGGGGGGCCAAGGCATCTCGGAGCAAAAGGCGGGCGCTGGACGCTATACTGCACGCGGCCGAGAATGAGACGTTCACGGTGGCTGGGGCAGAGCCTAAGCGATGCCCCGGTCGCTATGTAGCCGGGGCATCGCTTAGGCTCTGCCACCAGTCACCACCTTCTCGTGACAAAACGTCTCATTCTGGGCCGCGCACAGTATAACCGCCAGGCTCAATGACGAGCAGAAGGGATCGGAAACTTCCATGCACTCGGTGCCGTTTCGATGCAATCTGGCGGAAACGACAGGTCCGCTTCCTCATTTCTGGGAGCATACCGTCGGCAGTTGCCACGCGGCCATGGCGCTGCGGGCGGACTGGCAAGCTCAGTTGCGACGCTGCCATGCGGAACTCGGCTTCCGGCATGTGCGTTTTCACGCGGTTCTAAGCGACGACATGGGTACGCTCATGGACGAGCGGAATCGCTTGCTTTACTCGTTCTTCAACGCGGATCAAATCTGGGACTATCTCCTGTCGATCGGCATGAAGCCCTTCGTGGAATTAAGCTTCATGCCGACGGCGCTCGCTTCCGGCGACACGACCGTATTCCACTACCGCTCCAACGTCACACCGCCCAAAGACTTCAAACAATGGGCGAAGCTCATCCACAAGCTGGTGGCCCATTGGGTCGAGCGCTACGGCGTCGAAGAGGTCCGCACATGGTTCTTCGAGGTTTGGAACGAGCCGAATCTGAAGGCCTTCTGGCCGAGCACGCAAGCGAACTATTTCAAGCTCTACCGCTACACCGTTCAGGCGATCAAGGAGATTGACGACCGCTTGCAGGTCGGCGGCCCGGCCACGGCCAAGGACGAATGGATTACGGAATTCCTCGACTTCTGCGAGAAACACCACCTGCCGGCCGATTTCGTCAGCACGCACCACTACCCGACCGATGCGCTGGGAGCGGTCGGGGACGATACGCTGACGCAACTGGCCCACAGTGAACGCGGCATCCTGCGCGAGTGGGCGCAGAAAACGCACTGCCAGTCCCGCGGGCGGCCTCTCTACTACACCGAATGGAACGTCTCGTCGAACCCGCGCGACCCCCTGCACGACGAGCCGTACACGGCCGCGGTGGTCGTCAAGACCATGATGGAGGCCAATGGCCTGGTGGAAGGATATAGCTTCTGGGCCTTCTCCGACATCTTCGCGGAGAACTATTTCCCCTCGGAGCCTTTCCAGGGCGGCTTCGGTCTGCTCACGCTGCACGGGGTTGCGAAACCGTCGTACCGCGCGTTCGAGTTGCTACACCACCTCGGCGCTGAACAGTGCCTCGTTGACGGGTCGCACGAGACGGTCGACGCCTGGGTCGTCCGGCGGCCGAGTGGCGCGACCGTGCTGCTCGACAACTCCGCCTTGCCGCGCCATCCGATCGACACGGAGCGGATCCACGTTCAACTGACCGGCGCCGCGCCGCCACGCAATGTGTACGTCGAGCGGATTGACGAGGACCACGCGAACGCCAAGCGCCGCTGGCTCGAAATCGGCAAGCCGGAGTTTCCCACCGCGGCGGAGGTCGAGCAGTTGCGCGCGGCATCTCAAATGGTACGCGAGCAGCAACCCTGGAAGTACGAAGACGGGGCGGTTCAACTGGAACTCGCCCTGCCGCCCCAGGCCATCGCGGCCGTCACCTTGGAATTCGCGCCTGAGCCGGCGAAGAAAGGCCCGCGGTGATGAACAAGGTGGGCGAAAACAGGATTCCATTTTTCCGATCTGCTGACAAGGAGACGATGCGATGGCCAAAACCGTAGCCGACCTGATGATCGAGCGGTTGATCGACTGGGACGTGGACACCATCTTCGGTTTTCCGGGGGATGGCATCAACGGCATCCTCGAGGCGCTGCGGACCCGTCAGGACAAGATCAGGTTCATCCAGGTGCGCCACGAGGAGGCGGCTGCTTTCGCCGCTTGTGGCCATGCCAAGTACACCGGCAGACTGGGGGTGTGCCTGGCGACGTCGGGACCGGGCGGCGTGCATTTGTTGAACGGACTCTATGACGCCAAGTGTGACGGCCAGCCCGTGCTGGCCATCACGGGACACACCTTTCACGATCTGATCAACACGCATTACCAGCAGGACGTGGACTTGGGCAAATTGTACATGGATGTCGCCGCCTACAGCGAGCGCATCATGGGGCCCGCCCACGTCCAGAACGTCGTCGACGAGGCCATCAAGACCGCCCTTTCCCGGCGCACGGTGGCCCATTTCAGCATTCCAAAGGACATCCAGGAATGGACGGACCCCGACGCCCCACGCTCCGGGGCCAACATCGCCAAGCACAGTTCCGACCTGTTTAGCGGCGACTCCTCCCTGCCCCCTAGCGCTCTCCTGAGTCAAGCCGCCGACCTGATCAACGCCGGCGCCAAGGTGGTCATCCTGGCCGGGCGCGGCTGCCTGGACGCCCGCAAGGAGGTCTTGGAGTTGGCCGAGAAAGTGAGCGGCCCGATCATCAAGCCCTTGCTCGGCAAGGGAGTGGTCTCCGACGACAGCCCCTTCACCACGGGGGGCATCGGCCTGCTCGGGACAGCCCCTTCGCAGGACGCCATGCAGGAGTGCGATACCCTCATCATCGCCGGCAGCGGCTTCCCCTACATGGAGTTCTACCCCAAGCCGGGGAAGGTCAAGTGCGTCCAAATCGACCTTGATTCGGCGCGCATCGGGCTGCGTTTTCCGGCCGACATCGGCCTGGTCGGCGAGTGCCGGCGCGTGCTGGAAGCGCTGCTTCCCCTGATCACACCCAAGAAAGATCACAGCTTTTTGGAGAAGGCCCAGGAAGGCATGAAGCAATGGAAAGATCTCTTGGAGCAGCGCGGCACCCGCAAGGATAAACCGATGAAGCCGCAGGTGGTCACCTATCACCTGAATAAGCTCCTCGACAAAGACGCCATCGTCACCAGCGACTGCGGCACCGTGACCACCTGGACGGCCCGCTACATCCAAATGCGCGACGAGATGAAGTTCTCGGCATCGGGGATGCTGGCCACGATGGGTAACGCCTTGCCCTATAGCGTTGGGGCGGCGGTGGCCTATCCAGGCCGCCAGGTGGTTTGTGTCTGCGGGGATGGCGGCTTCACCATGATGATGATGGAGGTGGCGACGCTGGTGAAGTACCAGTTGCCCGTCAAGGTGATCATCATCAAAAACAACGTCCTGGGCCAGGTCAAGTGGGAGCAAATCGTCTTCGAGGGAACCCCCCAGTTCGGCGTGCAGTTGCAGCCCATCGATTTCGCGCTTTACGCCAAGGCCTGCGGCGCGGCCGGGTACACTCTGGACGATCCCGAGCAGGCCGAGACGGTCCTGCGCGAAGCGCTGGCTCATCCGGGACCGGCGGTGGTCGAGTGCGTCGTCGATGCCAACGAGCCGCCGATGCCCGGCCATGCCACCATGAAGCAAGCCATCGGCTTTGCCGAGGCCCTCGTGCGCGGGCAGCGTGATCGCTGGGACATCATCAAGACGGTGTTGAAAAACAAGATCCGCGAGGTCGTGTAGGCACGCCGCTCGCGGGTTGACGGTGGAGTTGACGCGCAAGCGGTTGTTGGGGAAGCGCTTTCGGGCGGAGCGGGCGAGGAGACGGACCATGAGTGCCGATGCGGTCGAGTGTGTCCTGAAGGCGGATGCCATCGTCGGCGAGTCCCCCGTCTGGTGCGCTCGGGAACGGGCACTCTACTGGGTTGACATCACCGGCCAGAAGATCCATTGCTTCCATCCCGACACGGGCGCGAACGACACGTTTCACTTGCCGCGGCCGGTTACCGGGGTGGTCTTGCGCCAACGCGGCGGGTTGCTGGCCACCTTGTGCAAGGACTTCGCGTTCTTCGATCCGGCAACCGAGGATCTGCGCTCGCTGGACCGCGTCGAGGAAGACAAACCCGACAACCGCTTCAACGGCGGCATGTGCGACCGGCAGGGTCGCTTCTGGGCGGGGACGATGAACGGCAGCCACTGGGACGCCCCCTCCGGCAGCCTTTATCGGCTCGATACCGACTTGCGGGTCACGCGCCAGATAACCGGGTGCGTTTGCGCCAACGGCTTGGACTGGAGCCCAGACGGTCGCGTGCTGTACTTCACGGAGAGTTTCGCCTACGGCATTTTCGCCTACGATTTCGATTCCACCGCCGGTCAGACCGCCAACCGGCGCCTGTTTGCTTCCGTGGACAAAGATTCGGGGGCCTTTCCGGATGGCCTGACCGTCGATGCCGAGGGCGGTGTGTGGAGCGTTCACAACGCGGTCGGGCGGGTGGTGCGCTACACCCCCGCCGGCAAAATCGACCGTTCGGTGCAGTTCCCCGTACCGCGCCCGTGCGGTTGCGCGTTCGGTGGGGAGAAACTCGACGTGCTGTACGTGACGACGGCCAGGGAAACCATGACGACCGAACAGATTGCCAAGGCGCCTCTGTCCGGGAGCCTCTTCGCCGTCATTCCGGGGGTGCGTGGCCTCCAACCCAGTTGTTTCGCGGGATGAACGAAAATGACCGGCCCTTTGTAGGGTGGGCACCGCCCACTAACTGAACGGATGAAAGAGCCGACGCGCGGGGGGAAAGTAATGGCTCAAGCGACTCATTTTGACGCGATCATCATTGGCACCGGAGCGGGCGGAGGCACGCTCGCCTACCACCTTGCCCCTTCCGGCAAGCGGATCCTGCTTCTGGAGCGTGGCGATTACCTGCCGCGCGAGCGAGACAACTGGAGCTCGACCGCCGTTTTTATTGACGCCAAGTATCGGGCCAAGGAGACCTGGCTCGACAAGAACGGCAAAACCTTCCACCCCGGCATCCAGTACTGCGTGGGCGGCGACACCAAAGTCTACGGCGCCGCCCTGCTGCGCCTGCGCAAGGAGGACTTCGCTGAAATCGCGTACAAAGACGGCATTTCCCCCGCTTGGCCGTTGAGCTACCAAGACTTCGAGCCGTACTACACCAAGGCGGAGCACCTCTATCATGTGCATGGCGAGCACGGCATCGACCCCACCGAGCCGCCCGCCAGCGCGCCTTATCGCTACCCACCCGTCAGCAACGAGCCGCGCATTCAGCAACTGCACGACGACCTGGTTCGCCTCGGTCATCATCCCTTTCCCCTGCCGCTCGGCATCCAGCTCGATGAGGAAAACGGCAAGGTGACACACACAAGCCCCTGTATCCGCTGTAACCGCTTCGACGGTTTCCCATGTCTGGTTCACGGCAAGGCCGATGCCGAGGTCGTGTGCGTGACGCCGGCCCTGGAACACGACAACGTCCAACTCCTGACCAACGCCTACGTGGAACGCCTGGAAACCAGCCCGTCCGGCCGGGAGGTGACCAAAGTCCACGTCCGGCACGATGGAACCTCCCAGGAATACTCGGCAAGCGTGGTGGTCGTCGCCTGCGGAGCCATCAATTCGGCCGCCCTGCTGCTGCGTTCGGCCAACGACCGGCACCCGCGCGGACTGGCCAACCGTTCGGACGTCATCGGCCGCTACTACATGCGCCATAATTGCTCGGCCTTCATGGCCATTTCCGTGAGCCCCAATCCGACGGTGTTCCAGAAAACGCTCGCTCTGAACGACTTCTACTTCAACTCCGGTTCCGACGACTGGCCTTACCCGCTGGGAGAAATCCAATTACTCGGCAAGACCGACGGCGAGATCCTCAACGGCGAGTTGTCCGGATGGGAAGGCTGGACGCCGATCATGGCCATGGACGCCCTGGCCCATCACTCCCTCGATTTCTGGTTGCAGACGGAGGATCTGCCCGATCCCCACAACCGGGTGACGCTCGACGCGAAGGGAACGATCAAGCTCAATCTCAAGGATACCAACGTCGAGGGGCACCAGCATCTGGTTGCCAAGCTCAAGGGAATGCTCAAGGCCATCAGTTGCCACGAGCATCTGCTGCCCCGCTCGCTGTATTTGAACCATAAGATTCCGATCGGCGGCACGGCCCACCAGAATGGAACGATCCGTTTCGGCCGCGATCCGAAAAGCTCGGCGCTGGATCTGAATTGCAAAGCGCACGACTTGGACAATCTCTACGTCGTCGATGGCAGCTTCTTTGTCTCGTGCGGGGCGGTGAATCCCGCCTTGACGATCATCGCCAATGCGCTGCGCGTGGGGGACCACTTGCTCGAGCGGCTGGGGGGAACGAAAAATTGAGTCGTACCAGGGAGAATGCGATGATCGACACAAAAACTAAATCTCGCAGTTGGCTGACTCGGGCCGGGGTCGGGATCGCCGCGGGGCGATGCGCCACCTGGTTAAGAGGGAAAACACAGCGTCGGGAAGTTCTGGCGGCGCGCGAGCGAGCGCGGCTCGTCCCCCTGCGCCAAGCGAGAACCGAGGCCGATTGGACACGGCAGGCGGTCAGTTACGCGGGAGGAGCGAAGGGGGGTTAGTAAGAGGGAGGATGCTTGTCATGACACACGGAGTTGACGTCCCCATCGAAGGGATTGACGTCTCGGCTTATACCATACCGACCGATGCGCCGGAAGCGGATGGCACCTATGCCTGGGACCAAACCACGCTCGTCGTCGTGGAGGCGGTCGCGGGCGGTCGGCGAGGTCTCGGCTTCAGCTACGCCGACGTGGCAACCGCGCACTTGATTCACGAGTTGCTGGCTGGCGTAGTGCGGGGACGCGACGCGCTGGCGGTGCCCGCCGCCTGGGGGGCAATGGTCCATGCGATCCGCAACCTTGGCCGGCCGGGCATCTGCTCGATGGCGATCGCCGCCGTCGATTCCTGCTTGTGGGACTTGAAGGCCCGCCTGCTCGACGTGTCACTCGTGACTCTTCTCGGCGCGGCTCATGAGGGGGCGCCCGTTTACGGCAGCGGCGGCTTTACCTGCTATTCGACGGCCCAGCTCCAGAAACAGCTCAGCGGTTGGGCCGCGGAGGGGATTCCTCGCGTCAAGATGAAGATCGGCGCCCATGCCGAACAAGACCTCGACCGGGTACGCGCCGCCCGTCAGGCCATCGGGCCCGGTATCGAGTTATTCGTGGATGCCAACGGGGCGTACAGCCGGAAACAGGCCTTGGCCTTTGCCAACGCCTTCACAGAGTCCGGGGTCAACTGGTTCGAGGAGCCGGTTCCCTCCGACGATCTGGAGGGTCTGCGCTTGCTCCGCGACCGCGCGCCGGCGGGCATGGACATCGCCGCGGGCGAGTACGGTTACGACTTGGGGTATTTCCGGCGCATGCTGGAGGCGGAGGCGGTGGACGTGTTGCAAGCCGACGCCACGCGTTGTGCCGGCATCACCGGCTTCTTGCAGGCCGGCGCCCTTTGTCAGGCCCGCTCACTTCAGCTTTCCGCGCACTGCGCCCCGTCCCTGCACGTCCATCCCGCCTGCGCGATGATTCCCTTCCGCCACCTGGAGTATTTCCACGACCATGTGCGCATCGAACACATGCTCTTTGACGGCGCGCTGACGCCGGTCAAAGGCGTGCTGCGCCCCGATCGGTCGCGGCCTGGACTCGGCTTGGAACTCAAACGCTCGGATGCCGAACACTACCGCGTGTGGACTGACGATTGACTAGAATCCGTTCATCAGGAGCTTGGAAACTTATGACGATGCTAACCAGTTTAGGCACGGAACGCATGGGCCGCTCAACCCGGCTGATCGGCGTCTCCCAATTCGACGCCGGGGCCCTGGAGGAAGAGCTGCGCGGCAAAGTCCGCGGTGAGGTGCGCTTCGACGACGGGAGCCGCGCTCTGTATGCGACGGACGCTTCGAATTACCGGCAGATACCGATCGGCGTCGTCGTCCCGCGGGATGAGGAAGACGTCGTCGAGACGGTCGCGGCCGCGCGCCGCCACGGCGCGCCCGTGCTCGGGCGCGGGGGTGGCACCAGCCTCGCCGGCCAGTGCTGCAACGTGGCGGTGGTGCTGGATTTCTCCAAGTACATGCGCAATATCCTCGAACTCGACCCACACGGCCAGCGGGCCAGGGTGCAGCCCGGCTGTGTCCTCGATTTCCTGCGCGGCGCGGCCGAGAAGCACAAACTCACCTTTGGGCCGGACCCCTCGACCCACAACCATTGCACGCTCGGCGGCATGCTCGGCAACAACTCGTGCGGCGTCCATTCGGTCATGGCGGGCAAGACCGACGACAATACCGAGGAGTTGGACATTCTACTCTACGACGGCACGCGCATGAAAGTCGGCAAGACCGGCGACGAGGAACTGGAGCGTATCATCCGGGGCGGCGACCGGCGTGGCGAAATCTACGCCAGGCTCAAGGCGCTGCGTGACAAGTACGCCGACCAGATTCGCTCGCGGTATCCGAACATCCCACGCCGGGTTTCGGGGTACAACCTCCCGTACTTGCTGCCGGAGCACGGCTTCGACGTGGCCAAGGCCCTGGTCGGGTCGGAAGGCACCTGCGTCATGATCTTGCAGGCGACGCTGCGCCTGGTCCACAGCCCGCCTGTGCGCTCGCTCCTGGTGCTTGGCTACCCGGACGTGTACTGCGCCGGCGACCACATCATGGAGGTGCTGGCTCACAAGCCGGTCGGCCTGGAAGGGATCGACGACAACCTTGTCCGAGACATGAACACCGTTGCCCTGGACGTCGCCGATTTGTCACTGCTGCCGCCGGGCGGAGGTTGGCTGTTGGTCGAGTTTGGTGGCGAAAGCAAGCAGGAATCGGACGACCAGGCCCGCGGCTTGATGGCGGCGCTCAAGAAGAAAGGCGCGCCGCCCTCCATGAAGCTCTACGACAACACGGTCGACGAGCGCAAAATCTGGAAGGTCCGCGAGGACGGCCTGGGCGCCACCGCCCATGTGCCCAACCAGCGCCCAACCTGGCCGGGCTGGGAAGACTCGGCCGTGCCGCCGGACAAGGTGGGCCCCTACCTGCGCGACTTCCGCAAGCTGCTCGACAAGCACGGCTACACCGCCTCGCTCTACGGCCATTTCGGCCAGGGCTGCATCCACAACAGTATCGACTTCGACCTGCGGACGCATGACGGCATTCAGAATTACCTCGCCTACATGAACGAGGCCGCCGACCTGGTGCTCAGCTATGGGGGCTCGCTTTCCGGGGAGCATGGCGACGGCCAGGCCCGTGCCGAACTGCTGCCCAAGATGTTCGGGGAGGAGTTGATCCAGGCGTTCAACGAGTTCAAGTCGATCTGGGATCCTGACTGGAAGATGAACCCCGGCAAGGTGGTGCGGCCCAACCGCATGGACCAGGACTTGCGCCTCGGCGCCGATTACGACCCGCCGAAGTTAGCGACGCATTTCCACTTCCCCGAGGACCAGGATAACTTCGGCAACGTGACCTTGCGCTGTGCCGGGGTTGGGGAATGCCGCCGCGCCGAAGGCGGCACCATGTGTCCGAGCTATCGAGTGACCCACGAGGAGATGCACTCGACTCGCGGCCGGGCCCGCCTGCTGTTCGAGATGCTCCAGGGGAGCCCTATGGAAGGTGGCTGGAAGGATCCGCATGTACATGAAGCGCTGGAACTGTGCCTGGCGTGCAAGGGCTGCAAGGGCGACTGCCCCGTAAACGTCGACATGGCCACCTATAAGGCCGAGTTCTTATCGCACTACTACGAGGGCCGGCTGCGGCCGCGGCATGCCTATTCCATGGGCCTGATCTACTGGTGGGCGCGGCTAGCGGCTTATATGCCGGACGTCGTCAACTTCTTCGGCCAGACGCCGATCCTTCGGGACATCGTCAAGTGGCTGGGCGGTATCGCCCCCCAGCGGCGAATGCCCGCCTTCGCGCCCCAGACGTTCAAAGACTGGTTCCACCGGCGCGGCCCGCGCAACGACGGCGGCCCGCGGGTCATTCTCTGGCCGGACACCTTCAACAACCACTTCCATCCGGAGGTCGGCAAGGCGACTGTGGAAGTCCTTGAGGCGGCCGGCTACCAGGTTCTGGTGCCGGCGGCGTCTCTCTGCTGTGGCCGGCCCCTTTACGACTTCGGCATGCTCGACAAGGCCAAGGCTTTGCTGCGGCAGATCCTCGACACTCTACGGCCCCAGATCCAGGCCGGCATCTCCGTCGTGGGCATGGAGCCGAGTTGCGTCGCGGTCTTCCGTGACGAGTTGACCAACCTCTTCCCTGACGACGAGGATGCCCAGCGGCTTAAGCGACAGACGTTCCTCTTGAGCGAATTCCTGAACCAGAAGGTGAACGACTATCGTCCGCCGCAACTCCAGCGCAAGGCCATCGTGCATGGACACTGCCACCACAAGGCGATCATGAAGATGAACGACGAGGAAACGGTCCTGAAGAAGCTCGGACTGGACTATCAGCTTCTTGACGACGGCTGCTGCGGCATGGCCGGATCCTTTGGCTTCGAGAGCGAGCACTACGATGTCTCCATCGCCGTCGGCGAACTGGCCTTGCTCCCCGCCGTGCGTCAGGCGCCCAAGGACGAGTTGATCATCGCCGACGGCTTTAGCTGCATCGAGCAGATTGCCCAGACCACGGATCGCCAGGCTCTGCACCTGGCCCAGGTGATCCAGATGGCGATGCGCGACGGCCCGCACGGCCCGCGGGGAGACTTCCCGGAGGCCCAGTACCCCAAGGTGATCCAGCAACGGCAATGGCTTTCTGTGGGGAAGGTCGCCTTGATCGGCGCCGGCGCGTTGTTGGGGGGGGTGCTGTGGAAACTGAATCGTGGTCGTCGGTAATGCCGACGGGACCGCCCAGGGGGTTATCTGCTGTAGGCGCATGTGCGGCCGACCTTGGAGGTGATTATGGTCGAGTCGCCCCTTCATTTGTGGCGCAAGTTCAACCCGCGTCGCTCCCGTACGTCTGGCCGGTTGGAACGCGAGAATGCGTGCCGTTTCACCCTTTCGACGTTCGCCGGCCCGCCGATCGTTTGACTGCGGCTCGTTGACCCCCGGCGAACGCTTCCAGCTCGGCAAGCAGCTTCGTATCAACGTCAAACTGTTTCAGCGTCCGCTCGTACGACGCCTGCGTCTTCGTGCAGACGAGCGTTTGCGGTGAACCGCTGCGCTCGGTGACGTGCGTGAGATCGCAGTGATGCCGGTCGATTTGCTGGTGGAGGTGCTGGCGGCGATCCTTGCGGACGGAGAATCGCCCCACTTGCCGCGCCGGATCGCACAGGAAACGACTTAGGGCGAGGCAGTCCTCGCATTGGCAGGCCAGTTCGGCGTCGCGCGTCCAGTCCTTTGGCGGCTCGATGGGCTGGGCCGTCGCCGCGCGCAGTTCCGTGAGGCAATGCTGCAAGAGCCGAGAGGCGGCAGGCTGCGCCGCGGGACGGTTCGCAATCCATTCGTGAATTGCCCGCACGCCGGGGATGATCGACTCGCGAAGGTCGTAATGCCGCTGGTCCGCGAGCATGTGCGCGAGAAACCGATCCAGGCGCTCCGTCGCCGAAACCGCCGAGAAAATGCGGAAGACGCTGGCCACGACGCCGGCCCGTTTTTCTTCCCGCCCATACCAGGCGTCGGTCGGCGCCGCATCCCAGCGCTCGACGAGTTGCGCCAGCTCATCGGCGAGCGCGGCGCAGACCGCGCGGCGCTCGTCCATCAACTCCGGCGAATCGCAACAGAGCGGTTCGCAGATCGACACGATGTGCTCAAGCTGCGTGCCATGAGCCTCCGGCGTCTGCTGGGAGATGAAATTGCGGAGTTCGGCCGCCAAGGGTTGCCAGCCGAAACGCCGGCAGAGTTGATGAAGGGCGTGGCCCTCGGAGCCGTCGAAATCCTTCGGGAGCAGATCGCGGATGAAGCGCTGAGCGAGTTCCGGGTCGCCGATGTGTTCGAGCAGTTTCAGCATTCGCCCCGAACAGGACTCGCCTCCGATTCGCTGGCGGGGCTTCCAGTTGCCGATGATTTCCTCGGCGAACGCGCGGCATTCGGCCGCTGCGCTGAGCTTCTTGGTATCGGCCGCCATCTGTTCGAGCGCGGGAACGGCCGATGCCTGCCCCTCGTCCGCGAGAATTCTGAAGTAGCGGTCGCGCGGCCAGATCACGACGACGCCCTGACGATACCAGCGCTCCATCGAGACGCCTTCATTGCCCGTCGCTTCGTGAACTTCCTGGCGGTAAGACCAGTCATCCTTGCCCTCCTGGCTGAGGATTTCACTTTCGTCGAGGTTCATTTCCCCGAACGGTTGCTTATTGCCGTGCGGATCGACCCAGTGATCGAGCGACAACTCTTCTTCGTAGACTTCGCCCATCCCTACCCCGGAGTCGTCGCTGTTTTCGTCGTCGGCATCCTCGTCGCGCGACCAGCGATACGATCGCCTCCCTCGGTGTTCGCCGGGATCCCATGTCGAATAGTCCGCCTCACCGGATTGGTGATGGGTCAGCAGGGCCAGATGGCACTGATAATCAATCGCCTCGGCGGCGCGCGCCAGCACGTCGACGCGCGCGCGATCGGAGCCCTTCAGTTGTCTGGGATCGAGGCCGGCTTCGGTGTACTGGTGCTCGAAGGGGATGGCGATCTTGCTCAGGTCGCTCGACGCATCGCCGAAGAGTTCCTTGAGCAACTGGGCCGCCTTCTCGACGGCGGGAGCATTTTGCGGCGCCGAGGGCTGTTGCATGCGGCCGGCGATCGCCAGATTGTAGACCAGGCTGGTCCGATAGCCGTCGGTCACCGGCGTGATTTCGTGCTGGCAGTCGGCGTAGAAAGCGGCGTAGTGGGTCTTGAATTCGGAGTCCGCGCCTCCGAAGTCGATCTTTTTCGTTTGGCCGTCGTGGTTGACGATCAGGGTTCCCCCTTCGTGGCGCGACGGCAGGCACACGACCAGCGTGGCGAACATGCCCGGCGTCTTCTCGCTGTCGCGGTGCGGTGCGAAGAAACTGCCCTTTTCGTAGACGAGTAGCTTGTAAAGCTGATGGCTCACCTCTTCACCGATGCCGAACTCCAGCTTGACGGCAGCGACGATGGACGCCACATGCGTGTTCCACTCGGCGTTTCGGAACGCGAACAGGGACGGTTCGATTTGCCAGACACGGCGGACGTCGGTATCGACGATCGTCGCCTCGCCGCGGCCATACGGAGCCTGGGTGGCCTGGGCGATGAGCCGCTCGGCATCCGCCGCGGATACCGGAACACCGATCGAACCGACTCCCTGGACATCTAATCCCGGCAGCACGGGCGTCAGATTGCCGGACGTCACGAACTTGCACGATTCGCCCAGCGACTCCAGAAGTGTCTCGAGTGCTTGCCTCGCATCGGCCATGACGGAACCCTCCCTGCGCCGCCCTCTCTGCGCTGCCGCGTGAATTCAGCGACTTCGCGATCCAGCGGCACGACCGGCTGGTCGCCTTGACTTTCAGCGGATTATATAGTGGAAAGGGATTATGGCAACAGCCTGTACGGCATGCCGGGTTGACGGCCAAATGTCCAGTTAATCCGAGGGCGATTCGCGGCTGCTCGATTACGGCGCGAGCCTCGACGACTGCGGACGCAATGGACTCGGCGCTCGCTTGTTGCCCCATTCCAATCGGGCAATCCTGCAGGCACCGGCCGTCTGGCGAGCCGGGGACGTAAGTCCCGCCCGGCGGTCCCGGTGGCAGTGGCCTGCTAGCTCGTTCCCTCAAACTCATCGCCGCGGTATAATCACGCCGCGCGGGGGGGGGCCGGCAATCGACCCGCGACACAGACGGCGCGGGCCGAAAAGCAGCCCCGAACCGAGCGATGCGCGCCGCGTCCGTGTCACAGCGAGCGAAGGTACCAGTTCTGCAGCGGCGCCAAGGGACCTGGGGATACTTGACCAATGAGCGAGACCGTCGTCACTCCCCGAATCGTACTTCGCATTCCCGGAGACTGGTCGCACCCGAAGGAGCTTGTGGAGCGCTTGCCGAAGGGGCTTCGGCTGAGCCCCGAAGCCTTGTTGTTGTCGGATGGAACCGAGATTGAATTCACTCCGATGCCCGCGGATGGGGAGTTTCCGCGGATCTTCCAGTCGGCTTGTCGCCGGCCTGCGACGGATGACGAACTGGCGGTACTTGCCCGGTATCGCGTGAACGTAGGATTGAGCGGCGCCGGCGGTTCCTTGGAGGCGGCGCTGGCGATGATGCAGGCCGGTGCAGCCATCGTGCGAGCTGGCGGGGCCGGCGTGTTCATCGACAACAGTGCCCTGGCCCATGGAGGAAACGATTGGATCGCGATGACCGAGGATGGAGGACCTGAGGCGATCAGCTTCGCGTTTGCCTCGATCATTCGCGGTTCGCAGAAGGTGTCCACGATGGGGATGCAGACGATGGGCTTCCCCGACCTGCGGATGCGTTCGTCCGACGTCGACGAGCGAGGCGAGACGATCGTGGAGATCATTCGCTACATCTGCGGCGGCACTCGGGCGATTCACGTCGGCCATGTGCTGGCCGATGAACGCGGGCCGCGTTTCCAGGTCGTGGCGAAAGAGAGTGACGAGTTCGACGCCGAAAGCTCGATGCATAATCCCTACGGTCGGTTGAAAATCGTGAGCGTGAAAGAAATCGCGGACAACAACTGACCTCGTCACCGCGCGGCTCGATCCGGTGCGGGACTGGATCTCGCACTACGAGCGGATCTGGGATGACCACCTCCAGCGGCTTCAGAAGTGTCTAACGAAAGGGACCGAAAAATGACTGAAAGTATCCGAAGCGCCAAGAGCACCAGCAAGAAAGCCGCGAAGAAGGCGGCGGCGCGCGCCGGCCCGCGCGCGGACAAGGCGGACGGGGAAAGCGCCTTGCTCGCGAAGATCGCCGAGATGCCGGAACCGGATCGCACCCTGGGCGAGCGGCTCCATGCGATCATCAAAGCCAGCGCGCCAGCCCTCTCGCCGAAGCTCTGGTACGGGATGCCCGCGTATGCCAAGGACGGCAAGGTCGTCTGCTTCTTCCAAAGCGCGCAGAAGTTCAAAACGAGGTACGCGACGTTCGGCTTCATGCACGAGGCGAACCTCGACGAAGGCGCCATGTGGCCGACCGCATTCGCGCTGAAGGAGTTGACCGCCGCCGAAGAGGCAAGGATCGGCGCGCTCGTGAAGAAAGCGGTGAGCTGAGGACTGAGGAACCCGATGGCGACGGAACGGTTGCTTTTGCAACTGGTGACGGGATTTCTGTTGACAACGAATCGGGGCGACAGGATTCGAACCTGCGACCTTCTGGTCCCAAACCAGACGCGCTAGCCAGACTGCGCCACGCCCCGAGGCGTACACCCCCCATCGTACCGGCCAAGAGCGCCGGAAGCAAACCCTACTGAGTATACGCCAGTATACACGCCAATCAAGAACCGCCAAGGCAAGCGGCGACCTGCCCGTCGCCTTTCGCTCCGCGAAAGGGCGCTCTTTCGCGGAGCGAAAGGCGACATGACAGCAACCGATCAACCCACCTGGCTGTGCTGCCCGGCCGCTTCTCCGCAGAGGTACTGGTGCAGGCGTTCAAACTCGTCATGGCTGGCGAAGTGGATCACGATCCGGCCACGGCCCTTGCTGCCTTCGCGGACATCGACCTTCGCGCCCAGCGCCGTGCGAAGCTCCTGTTCGAGGGACGCGAGGTGCTGGCCGCGGGTTCGCGCGGGCGGCGCGTCGCCATCGCCGGCCACCACACCCAAGGGCTCCCTGTCGGCGGCCCGGATCGTCTCCTGCACGAGACTCTCGACCGCGCGCACGCTCAAGCCTTCGTCCATCACCCGGCGGCAAACGGCCAACTGCTCGCGCTCGTCGCCCAGCGGCAGCAAAGCGCGCGCATGACCCTGCGTGATCGCGCCGGCACGCACCGCCTGCTGAACCTCCGACGGAAGCTCAAGCAGCCGAATCAGGTTGGCGATCGTCGAGCGGTCGATCTGCAAGCGCTGGGCCAACTCCTCTTGGGTCGCGGAATACGTCTCCAGGTAACGCTGGAACGATGCCGCCTTTTCCAGCGGGTTCAGATCCTTGCGCTGCAAGTTCTCGACCATCGCGATTTCGGCCGTCTGGCGGTCGTCGGCCTCGACCACTTGCACCGGCACTTCGGCCCAGCCGGCCTTGATCGCGGCGCGCAAGCGGCGCTCGCCGGCGACGAGTTGGTAGCGCTCGTCGATCCGACGCACCAGCACCGGTTGTAAGAGTCCGTGCTGCTGGAGACTGTCGGCGAGCGAGTCGATTTCGGCCTCGTCGAAGTCGCGGCGAGGCTGGAACGGATTGGCCTCGATGTCGTAAACCCCAATTTTCAGGGGGGCGGCGGGCGACGGCTCCGTCCCGCCAACCACATGCAACGACGGTCCCACGGCCGCCGACGGCAAGGGGCTACCGAGCAGGGCTTCCAAACCGCGTCCCAGGCGACGTTCTTTATTCACGTTCGAGTACCTCCATGCAAAGTTCGACGTAAGCCCGCGCGCCGCGGGCCCGCGGCGCGTAATCAATGACCGACAGCGCGTGGCTGGGAGCTTCCGAAACCGCCACGTCGCGAGGAATCACCGTGCGATAAACGATCTCGCCGAAAAAATCGCGAACTTCCTGATCCACTTCGCGAGTCAATTCGAGTAGATGGTCATACATCGTCAACAAGATGCCGCCAAACTTAAGCTTGCCCGGAAATCGGGTCATCACCTGGCGGATGACCTCGATCATCTGCGTCAAACCCTCCATCGCGAAATACTCGCATTGGATCGGCATCAGCACTTCCGTCGAGCTCGCCAAGGCCGTGCGCGTCAGTTGTCCCAGCGAGGGCGGACAGTCGATCAGCACGAAGTCGTAGCCGGTCAGGCCGCCGGCCAGGTGCTGACGCAGGGTCGCCGTTTGGTTGTCGTCGGCGGTGGCCAAGGCATCCACGTCGTGGAAGTTGCGGCTGCCTGGCACGAGCTCGAGCCCTTCCGTCGAGGTTTGGCAAAGCGAATCCTTGAGCGGCTGCTCGGAGATCAGCGGGTGACGGGCGGCGGGCGATTGCCCCAGGCCGCTCGTCGCGTTGCACTGGGGATCGAGATCGACCAACAAAGTACGGGCGCCGCTCTTGGCCAGTCCGGCCGCGAGGTTGATCGCCGTGGTGGTCTTGCCGACCCCTCCCTTTTGATTGGCGATGCACAAAATCCTGGCCACCGGCCTCCCTCCTTGAAGCACCGCGACGGTTTTCACTGTGGAATTCTAAGCTTCATGTGGCCGAAAATGAGACATTTTGCCACGAGAAAGTGGTGGCTGGTGGCAGAGCGTAAGCGATGCCCCGGCTCAATAAAGACCGGGGCATCGCTTAGGCTCTGCCCCAGCCACCGTGAATGTCTCATTCTCGACCGCGTGAAGTATATCACGGTCGCGAGCGTAGGAGAAAGAGCGAATTGACACGTCAAACTCGGCATGTTTCACGTGGAACGTCCAATCAGCGCATTTCATGCCCAACGCCTCCTCGGTGTCGGTGGCATGATTGGCAGGAGCGGCGCATGCGGGTTTCACATGAAACACGGCAAGATCAGAAGGCGGCTACTCCAACGGATTGATCACCAGTCCGCTGAGGAGCTTAGGATAGAAATAGGTGCTCTTGGCCGGCATCCGTTCGTGATGCTCGCTGATCGCGCGGACCTGTTCGACGGTGGCGGGCATGAGCAAGGCGGCAAGCTGGAACTCGTCGGATTCCAGCCCCGCGACGACCTCCTCCACCATGTGAACATAGCGTGGTTTTGGCAAACTGGGCGCCGCCAGCAACGAATCGACGACAAGACGGTGCAGGATCGCCACGCCCAAATCGCGCCAATCGGCGCTGTGCTCTGGAGCAAGCTGGGCCAACTTGGCCCGGCCGCTGGCGGTGATGCCGGCAATCACCCAGCGCCGGTCCTTCGCCGTGTACAGGCCGAGCGTCGCCTGGTCGGCGGCGGTTTCGATCTCTTCCCAGACGTTGGCCGCCAGATCATTGCCTTCGCCAACCAGCCGTGTGGTACACGAATCGCCCAACCTGGCGACCAACTCGGCCGAAGTCATGGCCGGCAAACCGCGGAACAAGCGGTGAGTGGGGAGCACGAGCATGCCTTGATCACTCATTCCCACGCACATCATCAGCACGAAGTGGGCCGGGTGATTGGAGTCCAGGTTCCCTTCCGCGGCCAATTGGTCGCGGTAATTGCAAGCGGTTTCGTAGCGGTGGTGGCCGTCGGCGATGAAGACCGGCTTGGGGCCCACGACGCCGGCCAGCACCGTGGCCACCTGGATGTCGGTGACCGGCCAAAGGCGATGAACGACACCGAGATGGTCGGTCGCCTCCAACGCCGTCTTGCCGGCGACGGCCGTTTCGAGCAGATCCTGCGCCTCCGAGCGCGGGTCGGGATATAGGCCGAAAATCTGGCTCAGATTCGCCTTGCACGCCCGCGTCAGCAGCAGCCGATCCGCCTTGGGACCGGCAAGCGTCTCCTCGTGCGGATAAATCTTGCCTTCACCGAACCGCTCCAGCCGCACGCGGGCCATGAACCCGCGGCGCGTGTGCGAACCGCCGGCATATTGAAACACTTGATGGTAGACGTAGATCGCTGGATCCGGCTCGGTGAAGAGCACTCCCTCGCTGCGCCAATTCTTGAGGAACCTGGCCGCGCGGGTGTAGCGATTGTTCGAGCCGTCGTCGCCGGGCTCCTCGCGGTTGAGGATCAGTCGAATGATGTTGGCCGGGTGACGCTTGTAGAGTTGATCCTGCAGATCGGGACCGATCACGTCGTAGGGTGGAGCGATTACGTCGGAGAGCGAGCCGACGTGTCCCAGGTCGTAGCGGAGGGCGCGGAAGGGGTGGATTTCGGGCATGGGGGCAAAGGAGGCAGGAGTTGGGAGTCAGATTCATCTAATACCGGTAGTGTTCAGCCTTGTAAGGCCCCTCGACCGGCACGCCAAGGTATTGCGACTGGGCGGCGGTGAGCCTGCTGAGCTTGACGCCGAGCTTCTCCAAGTGCAGCCGGGCGACTTCCTCGTCGAGCGTCTTGGGCAATACGTGGACCCCGAGCGGAAACTTTTCCGGCTCGGTCCAGAGCGCGATCTGGGCCAGCACCTGGTTTGAAAACGAAGTCGACATCACGAACGAAGGGTGGCCCGTGGCGCAGCCCAGGTTCACCAGCCGGCCTTCCGCGAGCACGATGATCGAATGGCCGTCGGCGAACGTGTAACGGTCGACCTGGGGCTTGATCTCCAGCTTGCGGATGTTCTTTTGCGAGTTGAGCCAGGCCATATCGATCTCGAGATCGAAGTGGCCGATGTTGCAGACGATCGCGTCGTTGGGCATCGCCCGCATGTGCTTGCCGAGGATGATATCGCGATTGCCGGTGCCGGTGACGAAGATATTCCCCCTCGGCGCCGCCTCGTCCATCGTCGTGACCTCGAAGCCTTCCATCGCCGCTTGCAGGGCGTTGATCGGGTCGATTTCGGTGATGATCACGCGGGCTCCGAGCGACCGCATCGAGTGGGCGCAGCCCTTGCCCACGTCTCCGTAGCCGGCGACGACCACCACCTTGCCGGCGATCATGACGTCGGTGGCCCGCTTGATGCCGTCGGCCAGCGACTCGCGGCAGCCGTAGAGGTTGTCGAACTTGCTCTTGGTCACCGAGTCGTTGACGTTGATCGCCGCGACCTTCAATTCGCCCCGTTCATGCATCTGGTAGAGGCGGTGAACGCCCGTCGTCGTCTCTTCCGAAAGGCCGCGGATGCCCGACAGAAGCTCGGGGTACTTCTGATGGACCATCGCCGTCAGGTCGCCGCCGTCGTCAAGGATCAAGTTGAGCGGCTGCCCGTCGGGAAAGAAAAGCGTCTGCTCGATGCACCAGTCGAAATCGACCGAGCTCATTCCCTTCCAGGCATAGACGGGGAAACCAGCCTTGGCGACTGCGGCCGCGGCATGGTCCTGGGTCGAGAAAATGTTGCAACTGCTCCAGGTCACCTCGGCGCCAAGATCCTTGAGCGTCTCGATCAAAACGGCCGTCTGGATCGTCATGTGCAGACATCCGGCAATTCGGGCGCCCGCCAACGGTTTCGAGGGGCCGTATTTCCGGCGCAGGGCCATCAGGCCGGGCATTTCGTTTTCGGCCAGCATGATTTCCCGCCGCCCCCAATCGGCCAAAGAGAGATCGGCGACTTTGAAGGGGAATCTGGTTACGACCTGCAACACGGAGCATCTCCATTCTGGTGGGCGTCAACGCCGACCTCGATCACAGGCCGATCCTGCGGTCAGAAGCCGCGACGCAGGGCATGATACGTTGCCGGCGGCGAGGCTGGCAAGGCCGGAAGAGAGGCGTTAGGCGTTGGGAAATAGGCGTTAGGCGTTAGGCGTTGGGAAAACATTACTCGTTCCCACGCTCCGCGTGGGAACGGCTCCGCAGACGGTCCGCGTCCCAGCCCAGCGGCGATTGGTCGTCGCGGGGCCGCGGAGCGGCCGAAGATGTGTTCCGGGCACACGCGCAGCGGGTCGGCGGAGCGTTGGAACAAGGTCATGCCTATCGCCTAACGCCTATCGCCTAATCCTAACGCCTTCTTGGCGGCGGCGACGAAGGCCGCGACTTGAGCGTGGTCCTTACGGCCGGGGCTCGCCTCCACGCCACTCGCCGTGTCGACGGCCGCGGGGCGTACCGCCGCGATCGCTTGGGCGACGTTGGCCGCGGCCAGCCCGCCGGCCAAGACCAGAGGCGGTGCCGCGCTGAATTGATGGTAAGCGGCGGCAACGGTCCAATCGAGTGAAAGTCCGGTGCCGCCGTAGGCGCCGACGCGGAAAGCGTCGAGCAGAACCATCGCGGGCGTGGCGTCGCGCTGGCGGCACTCGGCGAGGTAATCGGATACCGCCGGAAGCCCGCCCGCTTCTAGCCGAAAGGCGCGAAGCACCGGGATTTCACCTAGGCGCGCCAAGAATTCGGGCGGCTCATCGCCGTGAAGCTGCACCAAGTCGAGCGAAAGCCGCTCCACCGTGTGCCGCACATCGTCAGCCGTCGGGTTAACGAACACGCCCACCTTTTGAATGCCGCTGGGCAACGCCGCCGCGATTTCGGCCGCTTGGTCTCGCGACACGAAGCGAGAGCTACCTGGGTGGAAATTCAGGCCGATCGCGTCGGCGCCCGCGTCGGCCGCGGCCAGGGCGTCGGCAAGGGTGGTCACGCCACAGATCTTGATACGGAACATCGTTTTCCAACTTGCGCCATTTGCGTCCATTATACCGCACGCGGCCGGGAATGACACATTCGCAAGGTCTGGACACCAACCCGCGGCGCAAGCCCACCGGTCCGCCGGGCGGCCCACGAATCGGAAGGGATCATTTTAACGAAAAAAGCACGCTCGTTGCGCAGCAACGAACGTGCGAAAAAAGAAAACGACAGCGAAGCGAAAAAAAACGACTTCCGAATACCCCATGACGTCTTGAGCCAGCCGCGAAAGCGGCATCCAATTGCCTCCCCACCCTGGGCCCTACCCCACGCGCTTTTGGATCGCATTGGGAGGGGTTTCGGAGTCGTTTTTTTTCGCGCAGCGTCGAGTCGCGGCCGAAACGCGCGGCGCTCTACCCCCGCTAATATTCGCCGTACGGCGCTTCTATGCCCGAACGCTCGCGCTCGCGCTCAAGCACGGCGGCTAGTGACGAGATCGTCTTGTATCCGGTGACGGCATCCGCGCGCCCGAGCTCGTCAATCGCGCTGTCGGCCCCGAGTACCTTTACCCGACGAAAGCTTCGGCGCGAGCGGCACGCCTGCGCGATACGTGCGAAAAAGTCTTAAGGCGTCTAAGGCCGGGCAATCCGCCGAGACAGATTTCCTTGTCGGTACAGGTACGGTTTTGCCAGTTTTTTCTTGGGCAGTTTCGGCTGCGCCGAAGCCGCGGGGCCGCGGAGCGGCCGAAGCTGTGTTCCCACGCGGAGCGTGGGAACAAGGGACAACGATCCGCTTCAAGGCCATGATGCGAAAATGGGACGGCATCTGTAGGGAACGCCCTCCGTGGCGTTCCGTGTCCTGCCAGACGACGTCGCACCAACTTCTCGGAACGTCACGGAGGGCGTTCCCTACCGAAGCGGGCCGTTGCCCATTTTACAAGCTCCATTGTGGTTCAAGCTCGTGGCCGATCCGCGACGATGACGAGTGCGGGGTTCTTCGCACCGCCGGCGAAATCTCGCCGGCCTCCATCGCAATGCTCCGCGCCGACCATGCCGGACGATGAAACCAACCCGCCACGACTCATTCGGGCGATCCGGCGCTCCCGTGTCGCACGACCGCTGGCCGCCTGCATGGCATCGGCATTGGCGAGCGTGGCTGCGTGCTGGCTGTTGACGGCGCCCCCTCCCACGCCCTACGTGCCCAAGGCGATCGTTCGAGAAACACTTCGACCCAACCTGGAAGCCCGCGCCCGAAGCGACCTCGAAGCCACGCGATCCGCGCTGGCGGAAGCCCAGCGCAATACCGATACGGCGCGCGCGGCGCTGGAATCCTGGCTTGAAGGCCGACTGGCCGCGGAAATCGTCAACCGCGCCGATGAACGGGCCGAGCAGGATGCGGCGGCCGAAGAAGATGAAGAAGTCATTGAACCGCCGCCGGGCCAGGAACTGCGACGTGAACTTGAGGATTTACAGGCGCGCCGCGAGGCGCTGTTGCAACGCATGACGCCCGAGCACCCCGACGTGAAGGCCCTCGACCTGGAGATCGCCGACTGCCGGCGAACATTCGACCGGCTCCTCGCATCGCCCAGCGCTCGTCTCGCCAAATCGCCGGATCGCCCGCGCCTTCCCGTGACCCGTGAGAGGTCGGTTGTCTGGGACGCCGCGGTCGACGCCCAATGGCAGTCGTTGCGCCGGGCCGCCGCGGCCGCCGCGTCGCGACATGCCGAGCTCGCCTCCGCGGAAGACCGGGCCGTGGCAGCGTTGGCCGCGGCGCGCAAAACGGAGGTCGCCGAGATCGCGCCTGCCCCGGCCGCGGGCGCCGTTGAAGTGCGCGCCGGCTGGAAAAACCTGATCGCCGTCGTTTCGCTTGGCCTGCTGGCGGCCTTGGCCATGAGCGGAGCTTGGCCGGCGCCCGCGCCCGCGGTGGAACCCGGCGCGACGGTCGACAGCGTTGCCGACTTCGAGGCCGAGTTCGGTTTTCCGGTAGTCGGGGTGCTCTCGATTTAACCTTGGAGCCTTCACCCGGTTGGAGCCGAATTATCCAAAGCACAGATCGATCGCGCCGCGAATCCAAATAGGAAAGGCAGGGAAACCGCCCGATGTACGAAACGTTCTTCCAGCTTCAGCAACGACCCTTTGCCGCCGCGGCGCGGGTCGATCGTTACTTTCCGGCCACGGCGATCGAAGCGGCGCGCCAGACGCTGGCGCGCTGTATCGAGCGGGCCGAGGGCGCCGGCATGTTGGTCGGTCCGCCCGGCAGCGGTAAGACGCTCTTGTGCCTGCTCTTGGCGGAGCAATTCCGCGGCGGCTTTGAAATCGCCCTGCTATCCAACGGCCACCTCGGCACGCGCCGCGAGCTCTTGCAGGCGATTCTTTTTGAATTGGGGCTTCCTTTCCGCCGGATGGACGAGGGCGAACTTCGTCTGACCCTGGTTGACCACCTCGCCGACGACCGATCCGGCCGCAAGGGCCTGCTGTTGATCTTGGACGAGGCCCACACGTTTCCAGTGCGATTGTTGGAAGAAGTGCGGCTGATCACCAACCTGGTGCATGACGGGCAACCGCGTGTGCGGTTGATGCTGGCCGGCGCTCCGATCTTGGAGGAGCGTTTCGCCAGCCCGCGGCTGGCCGCCTTCAGCCAGCGAATCGCGTCGCGCTGTTACCTCGAATCATGGAACGCCTCGGAAACGCGGCAGTTCGTCGTCAACCAATTGGCCACGGTCGGCGGCGATGCCCAGCGCACGTTCAGCGGCGACGCGCTGGATGCCATTTTTCGCGCCACCGACGGCATCCCGCGGCTGGTCAACCAGCTTTGCGATCATGCGCTGATCCTGGCCTTCGCCGGCGGGCGCGGCCACCTGGATGCTTCCGGAATCGAAGAGGCGTGGGCCGACTTGCAGCAGCTTCCAACCCCCTGGAACGATGGTCCCTCCGCGCTTGAAGCCGCGCGGCCCGTCGCCGACGACCTGATCGAGTTCGGCGGTCTGGACGACGACGAACTGGCCGGCGGCATGAACCTCGAATCGCCCGAGGATGCTCCCCAACGGCACGCCGTGCTGTTGCGCGAGATCGAAGATCACCTCACGTCGCTTGAGGACGATTTCGAGCCGGTGGGCACCATCGGGCTCTTGACGCCATCGCGTCCGCCTCGCCCGGCCAACCCCTTGGACGAGCGGTTCGCGGAAGAGGAGGTGCTCGTCGACCGCTATGCGTCGTTCGAAATGAGCCGGATTGGGCGGTACGGCTCGGTCGAGAGCCACGAGGGACGGGTCTTGTCGGCGCTGTTGCAGCCGCACTTGCCGCTGCCCGCGGCGCCGCGACTTTCGCTGGTCGAATCGCCCTTGGCCAACGAAGTCGAGCCGGCGGTGGGGCCATTCGCCGCTTGTTCGATCGAGGCGTGTGCCGCTCCCGCCTTGTTGGAGGTCGGATGGACCACCGCGGCCAGCCAATGGCGGCCGAACGCTGCGATGGGTGCGTTCGCGCCGGAGCTGGCGGTTGCGATCGACGCGCCGCGGCACGCTCGGCCCGACGAAACGCCGCCGGCCGGGCTCATCGAGGAGGAATTGATGATCGTCGAGGAAGATCCCCGGCCCGAGCCGCCCGCTCGCAAGTCGCGCGGGATTCCCCAGGCGCGGCGGCAGGAATACCGGCAGTTGTTCTCGATGCTACGGAGAAGCGAAGGGCAGATGTAGGGTGGGCACCGCCCACAATCGCCCCGGCGCGTTCTTAGACGGAATTACGAAATCAATGAGTCTCTTGCTCGACGCCCTGAAGCGGGTTGAGGGAAACCCATCGGGTTCCTGGCTGGCGCCGTCGTCACAGCCCGCCACCGTTCCGCCGCGCGATTCGTCGTTTCGTCCGCTGGTCCAGATCAGGCAACTGGCCGCGAATGTGCTCGCCGCGCTACCCAACGACGGCCCTCTGCGATTGGCGTTCGTGACGCTTCCGTCGTCATGCGAATGGCCGCGGTTGCTGTCGGGGTTGGCGGCGGCGCTGCGGGAGTCCCTGGAATGCGAAGTGCTCCTGCTTAGCGACGTCGGCGAGTTTGCTTGCGAGCGGTCATGGCAAACGTGGAAGCGGCGGTATCGCTTCGTCATCGTTCCATCGGAAGGCAAGCCGGGCGAATTGGCGTTGCTCTCCGGCGCCGATGGCGTCTTCCTTGCCGTGGCCTTGGGCAAGGTCCGGCGGCGAAGTGTCAATGACTGCGTTGCCCGACTCCAGGCGTCGGGCGTGCCAATACGCGGCGGCGTCTTGATCGGGCCTTGAAACGCGCTGCGCGCCCGCTCGGCGAACGGGGCGTCGCGCCCTGCTTATTCTTGCCAACTGAAAGGCTTGACGTTTCCACCCTGCGATTTGTTGTAATCTTGAAATTCTTCCTTGGTCAGCGGATACCACGGATCGTAGGCGTAGCGACGAAAGAAATGGGCGAGCTTTTCTCGAAAATGTTCCGACGCAACGCGGTTCAGGCGTCCGATTCGGAGCATTTTCAACGCATCCATGTTTGTTCCTGGTATCTGGAACGCGCATTGGAAATCAACTGCCATTCGCTCAGAGAAGCCGATACGTTCATCCGGCGGCAAATAAAACCCCTTGACGTAGTGGCTCGAATCCTGTTGTGTAATCGTCTTCACCCACTTATCTCGTTTTTCGGGCGCGTTCTTGTAAACCGACGAGAACGGCACCACTTCGCACATGCTCAAATCATCGGCCCGCGACGCATCGCAATCCTGAGAAATGACGATCCCGATGACGGGTGACACGGCAAGAACCGCCCGCATCCTCCTTTCTTCGGTCTCCTCAATACGAATGCTTTCAAAGGCGTTCTCATCACCGAGCGCCGCGTTCCAAGCAAGCTTGTAGTATTCCGGCCTTCCCGTTTCAGGATCCTGGATGAAGACCGTCATCTCGTCAAGCGAAAGATCAACACGTGGAACATTGCGAAGAATGTCACCTTGACGGAATGGGGCGTTCGCATCGACTGTCAGGTAGATCATGTTTACGGCTCGTCCGACATGGACGCAACGAGGTCTTGCATCGCGATTTTTCGCCGATGCAAGCGCCTTTGGAGTGCATCGGCATGTACCTGGCCAACTTGGCTCCAGATTTCGGCGGCCGACAAGGGACGACCTCGGCGTTGCCGCCGAATGGACCCGATGGAAGAAATTCCTGAAATCTGGAAGTCGCGTTTTGCATCCCTGTAGACGACGGGTGTCGTGCCTTGTCCGAAAAGAAGGAGCACCCCTCCGACGAGGCCCCACACACGGGGTATAGACGACGGAATCGGTTCATTCTCGATAGTCTGGCGGATCGGGAGTGACGAAGCCTGACCGGTGTGCTGAACCGCAATGCCATAATCGCCCGCGTTGTTAATCATGGGTTACCTCCTGCTTGAACGACTTCAAGAGTGGCCCCTGCGTCAGGTCAACAAACCAATGCTCAATGAGCAAGTGGGCGTCATTCAGCCAGCAATCAAACAGTCCCACTTTGTCCGGAACGTGGTCGGCCTTCGACTGTATCGCCATGTGCCAAACCACGGCGGGCTCGCCTTGATGAATACCGTCGGCGAAAAGGAACTGTCCCGTTCCCTTGGGCTTATTTGTCGGGAAGGTCAACGTCAAGTTGAAGCCATCGAAACCATCGGAAACCCTCTCGCCGTCAAACGGCCGCGGCGAAATCTGGATTGTCGTATGTAGATTCGACTTCATAAATTTCAATAGATGATCCTTTTGGAATTGATATGGAACTGCGTTAAGGTATCTCAATTCCAAGTGGACCGGCTCGAATGGCGTATCGTCGGGAAAGGCATCATTTAAGACCCCAAGTGCCTTACGGACCACCGGCAAAAAGCTGTTCCAGTCAGTGTACCCAGTCGCGTGATTGACCGTGAGAATGCCCGGTCCAAGTTGAATCACTGGCCACTTGTCAGCCGCTGGTCGAAACTGCTGGCGCACGACATACGGTGTCATCTGTGCCGGTATGTTGCTCGCAGGCAAGTTGAACTTCGCAGGGAAATCGTCCCGCAATTGGCCGTAACAGAGCCCAGGGAGCAGTTGCCAAGCCGGATCAGTTTGGTTTGGCTGAAGCTCCCAGCGAAGTTCAAAAATCGCCTCGGCAAGCGGCGGACGCGCTAGCCGCCCAAGCTTTTCGTGGATCGTCATGGCCATACGTTAGCCTACCATAAGTCGGTACGCTAGTGGGCACATGACGTAAGGAGCGGCCGATCAATAACTTCGGCACATGAAACGGGTCAGGCGCAGGCGGGTCATGCTAGCACTCGCGATTTGCGGAAGTTATTGATCGGCCGCTCCTAACGGTACAGGCTTTGCGATGGATGACAATTGATGGTTCACCGTGTAAGCCCAAATGAAATAAACAGTTGCGACAAACACCATCGTACCCCCCCAATAGTGCATAGTCGCTGCGGACGCTGAAATGCGCGACTTCAAGTAGTTGGTTCATCCAGCGGCCTACGATTGGCTTGGTTTTTCGTGGTTGACGGGATCCCCCCAAGCCCAATTACCCACCGCGACGACGACTCCGGCCGCGAGCACCCACAGGGCTTCGGGCGTGCCTTTGTCCAAAGCATGTCTCAAACTGGACCATTCCATCCAGCCGCAGGCCGCGCAAAACGCCAGTGGCGTGAGCGGGTAAAGCGGAACGCGGAACGGACGCGGGATATTCGGCTCGCGCCGGCGCAGCCAGATGAGCGAACTGCCGACCAGCAGCAGGAACGCCCAGAACAGGGGGAGGGCGAAGTTGACCATCTTCTCGAAGGCACCCCTGTCCAAGCCCTGCTCGAAGGCATCCGCGCCAAAACCCTGCGCCGACAGACCGAAATAGAGCACGACCGCCAAGGTGATCGCGCCCTGCAAGGCCAGCGACCAGGCCGGCGTGCCGAGCCGCCGGCTCCAACAGCCCAGCAGGCTAAACAAGCGGTGCTCGGCGCCCATCGCGTAGTAGATCCGGCCGCCGGTGAAGATCATGCCGTTCATGGCCCCCAGCGCCGAAATCGCCACCAGCGCGCTGACCGCCTTGGCGCCCCAGGGCCAGGCCAGTTTCGTCACGTCGGCCGCGACGACCTTGGCCTGCCTTGTCCCATCGAGCCCCAGCGCGCGCAGAAAAGCGATGTTCAAAAGCAAGTAGATCAGCGTGACGATGGCCGTGCCCAAGAGTAATGCCCGCAGGATGTTCCTTTCGGGGTCGCGGACCTCGGCGCCCACATAGGCCATGTCGTTCCAGCCGCCGTAGGCGTAAAGGATCAAGATCATCGCAAAGGCCCAATCCGCCTTGAACGGACGAGGGCCTTCCTCTTGAGTCTGTTCATCGGCGGTATTCCTCGGCGATCCGACGGATTGGGGTTCTGGTGTGGCACTGGGTGCGCGCACGGTGGGCGCAGGGGCCACATGCGACACGCCAATGGCGACCACGATGAGCAGCCCCGCGACCTTGGCCGCCGTCAGCACGTTTTGCGTCCACTTGCCTGTCGTCACGCCGACGATGTTGACCAGAGTCAGAACACCGACCGCGACCGCGGCGTAGAATACCGGCGCATGCCGGCCGAGATCGACCAGTTCGCCGGCGTAATCCGCGAAAACGAAGGCCATGCCGCCAATCGAACCGGGCCGGATGACCCAGAGTTCACACCACGCGAACAGGAACCCGACGGGGCGACCGTAAGCCCGCGTCAGGAAGGCGTAATCGCCTCCTTCCCGTGGCAGCGCGGTCGCCAACTCGGCGTAACAAAGCGAACCGACCAGAGCGAACAGCCCGCCGGCCAGCCAAACCGCCAGCAGCGCCGTGGGAGTCGGAACGCAGCCCGCGATCATGGGCGCCGTCTTATAGATGCCTGAACCGATGATGATGCCCACGATGATCGACGTGGTGTCGAACAGCGTCAGTCGCCGTTGCGGCGAGGCGGCGTCAAGGGGAGTTGATCTGTTGGGGCTGCTGATGTTCGGCATGGTTCACGCCCGCCTTGCGGAATTTCATATGCTCCGCGTCGGCACCATGCTTCCGCGCATCGCGGAGCACATCGCCACGAAGCATTCCATCCACGGGGTGGCCCTTGGCGTAAAAGCCCAACCCTTCTAACTGCCTGATGTAGTTGGACTGCATGGTCACGCCGCGTCGCCCTCGTAGGTTGCCGCGAACACCATGTCAGCCAGCCACTTCTTGAAGGAGGGGTTGTCGCTGAACTGCTTGAACAACTCCGTCTGGTCGTTCAGCAGGTCGGTCATGACGCGGGCCAATGCCTTGTCGTGCTCGATGCGGGCGTTCTGCTTGTCGGGGTTCTTTTTCGCGTTCTGGTACGCCTTGTCGGCCGCCACCTTGGGCGGTATCTCCTCTGCGATTACCTGGCGGATCTTGTCGATGTCGTTCCATTCGATGTTACCAAACTGCTCGTTGAACGATTGCAGGATCGTGCTCAATCGGTCCAAATGCGGCTCGGGCCTTTCGCCGCCGCCGCCAAACGGCGCCGGGTCGAGCGTCGCATTCTCGTCGGGCAATGAAATCCGCATCTGGGCCTGCAGTTCGACGCGGTAGCTATCCATGTCGATCGACTCGAGGATCCCCTTGGACAGATCGTCCTCCTTCGGCGCCGGCAACTTGGGAACCAGGAACTGAAGAAACGTCGCCAGGTACTCCCAGTCGAGAAACGTGTAACGCAAGACGGCCGCCAGAAAGTTGTACGTCCGCACGAAGGTCTTGGCCTTTCCCTTGAATTGGACCTGGCCTTCCTCATCCAGATCCGCAAGGTACTTCGCCACGGCCGCGTCGAGAATCGGGTCGAGTTGGTCGCGGTCGGCGCCCGACACGAATAGCCGCGTGAGTTGCTCGGCGTCGGCCGGCGAATAGACCTGGTAGCCGTCCAGATCGGTCTTGAGCGCGTGGAGCTTGTTCGGGTCGGTCTCCTTGCTTAGGATCGTCGTCCGGTAGTATTTCGCAAACGCGCTTTGCATCGTGTCGGCGTCGTTGACGAAGTCGAGCACGAAGACGTCGTGTTTCTGCGGGTGGGCGCGGTTCAGCCGCGAGAGGGTCTGCACGGCCTTGATGTCCGACAACACCTTGTCGACGTACATCGTGTGGAGCAAAGGTTCGTCGAAGCCGGTCTGGAACTTTTCGGCCACGATCAGGAACCGGTAGGGATCTTTGCGGAAGTTATCGGGAATCTTCGAGCTTGGGAACCCGTTCATCTTGGCCTCGTCGACGTTCTTTTCGCCGCCGAACTCGTGCTCGCCGGAAAAGGCGACGATCGCCTTGAAGGGGCTCTTGAGTTCGCGTAAGTACGCGTCGAAGGCCACCTTGTATTGCATCGCGCCGGCAATTCCGTTGGCCACGACCATGGCGCGCGCATGGCCGCCGACCTTTCGCTTCTTAACCACCTGCTCGTGGAAATGGTCGATCATGATCTCGGCCTTTTCTCGAATCGCGTGCTCGTGCGACTCGACGTACCGCCTGAGCTTTTTTTGGGCCTTCCGCGTGTCGAACTCCGGATCGTCCTCGATCGCCTTCACGAGACGATAGTAGCTGTCCACCGGCGTGTAGCACTTCAGGACGTCCATGATGAAGCCCTCCTGCATGGCCTGCTTCATCGTGTAGGAATGAAACGGGTCGAACGAGCCGTCGGCCCGCTTCTCGCCGAACAATTCCAGCGTCTTGGGCTTCGGGGTCGCGGTGAAGGCGAAGTAACTCGCGTTGGGGAGCATCCTGCGCGACTCCATGATGCGGTTGATCTGGTCCTCGATCGTTTCCTGCTCGTCTTCGCCCCCTTCGGCCAGTGCCGAGTGCATCTTGGCCGCCACTCGGCCTCCCTGGCTCGAATGGGCCTCGTCGATGATGATCGCAAACTTGCGTCCACGGTGCTCGTCGCCGATGTCGTCGAGGATGTAAGGGAACTTCTGGACCGTCGTGATGATAACCTTCTTCCCGCTCTCGATGAAGCGGCGCAGGTCGCCGGAATGATCGGCGTGGCCCACCGTGGCGCCGACCTGGGCGAATTGCTTGATCGTGTCGTGGATCTGCTTGTCGAGCACGCGCCGATCCGTGACGACGATGATCGAGTCGAATACCTCCGCGCCTTCCTTGCGCAGGCCGATGAGCTGATGGGCAAGCCAGGCGATCGAGTTCGATTTGCCGCTGCCGGGCGAGTGCTCGATGAGGTAGCGGTGTCCGGCCCCCCGGTCCCCGGCGTCGTCGAGCAGGCGCCGTACAACGTCGAGCTGGTGGTAGCGTGGAAAGATCTGCATCCGCTTTTTGCGCCCCGTCTCGTCGTCCGTCACTTCGACCACCTGGGCGTAATTCTCGACGATTTCGGTCAGGCCGCGCGGCGTCAGGATCTTCTTCCAGAGATAGTCAGTCTTGATGCCGAACGGATTGGGTGGGTTGCCCGCCCCGTCGTTCCAACCCTGGTTGAAGGGCAGGAACCACGACGCCTTGCCCTTCAACTCGGTACACATCCGCACTTCCTGATCGTCGACCGCGAAATGCACCATGCAGCGACCAAACTGAAAGATCAGCTCGCGCGGGTCGCGGTCGCGCTTGTATTGCTCCTCGGCGTCGGCCGCCGTCTGCTTGGTCAGGCTGTTCTTCAGTTCGAACGTGGCCACCGGCAGGCCGTTGATGAACAGGCACACATCGAGCGAACGCTGCGTCTCGTCGCGACTGTAACGGAGCTGCCTGGTGACGGAAAAGCGGTTGGCTGCAAACGCTTCGGCCGCTTTCGAGTTGCCCGGCGATGGGGTGTTGTAGAACATCTCCAGCGAGTGCTTTTCGTGATTCAGCGGGCTGCGCAGAACGTGAATCACCCCTCTCTTCGCGATCTCGCCCTGCAGGCGAGCGAGGAACCTGCGCCGCGTGGGACCATCGTGGTCCAGGTCGAGCGCGAGTGCCACGTCTTTCTGTGTGGCGAGCAAGAAGGCGCGGAACTGGGCGAGGTCGACGGCGTATTCGCGGTCGTAGTCGTTCGGATTGCCCGCCAGCCAGCCGCCGACGGTCATCGCCGCGACAATGATCGTTTCCAGTCCCTTTTCGCTGGTATCGGTCGTCATAAGTTGTTCCCAAGCACGCGCTGGCAACGCGCGAAACTGGGCAGATGTTGCCGTAGCTCCGGCGGGCTCAACCGCGGCAGGATCTCGAACGATCTTTTCCCTTTCGCGTAACGGTTTCCGCAGCTCCGAGTGGCTTGGACCAAAGCCCCGCGGCCTCCGCAGGCCACCAATCGGGGCATCCGGCCGCTGAAACCACAATTCTCCAACAGCCGCCGAAAGCCCTGGCGGCAGCGAGCGTGAAGCTCTTTGGAATCACCGCCCCCTTCGATGTAAATCTTCGCGCTCACCAGCGTGTGCCTCCAATCTCGCCGCGCATCCAAAGCTGCCCCAGCCGGTATTTGGCCAGCCACTGCTGCATTTCATTGGTGGCTTCGAGTCGCTTGGCTTGGGTCTTGCCGTCGTGCTTTTCAACGACGACCACGGATTCCGGCCGATCCGTCATGGCGTCCACCAGCATGTCGGAATGCGTCGTCACGATCAACTGGGTCCGTTCGGATGCCGCCACGAGCAAGTCGGCTATTTTGGGAAGCATGTCGGGGTGAAGTCCAAGTTCAGGCTCCTCGATACAGACGAGCGCCGGCGGGTCGGGATCGCATAGAATCGCCAGCAGGCACAAGTACCTCAACGTGCCGTCCGACAGGCGACTGGCCGGGATGACGAAGTCGCCTTCGGTGAGGAAGACCTCGACCGTCCCTCCTTTGACCCGCACGTCGAAGTCGTCCAGCCCCTGGTACAAATCGCGCAAGTGCCCGATGATGGTGTTCTTGGCCTTGGGCACGCCGCGCAGATAATTGAGGAACAGCCCGAGGTTCGAGAAATCCTCTTCCAGCCGATCGCTCGGCAGGTCGGCCGACTGCGGGCTACGGAACACCGACGAGCGGCCGAACGACCATTCGCGATACAGCCTGATTTTGCCATACACATCGGCCAGGTGCGCGAGCTCGGGGTATTGGTCCGGTTCCTTTCGCTGCGACAGAATCGACGCGTCCGGGGCGACGTCTTCGCGTCGTAACTGACGCCTCCCTCCGTCGCGAACCGCAAGGGCCGGCCCATCTTGCAACCGATAAAAGAAGGACGGCCCGTCATGGGCCGGATCGGGCCGGCGGTTCTCGATCACTTCGTCGACCAGTTCAAAGCGCGACGCCTTCTCGGTGAATTCGAACCTGTGCCGAATGGATTGCTGGCCTGTCGGGTAATCAATGACGGCCTCGATCTTTGCATGACCGTTGTTCGCCCCCTTCCATATCCACTCCTTGACGCCGCCGCCGCCGGGTCCGCGGATCGGCGCCATGAGCCTGTCGGCCGTGGAACGGAGCAGACCTACCGCTTCCACCAGATTCGACTTGCCGGAGCCGTTCGGACCGATCAGCAGGTTGAGCGGCTCCAATGGCAGCGGCGGTGAGTCTGGGCCGAACGACAGCACGCCGCGCAGCGTTAGTTCGTGGATGAGCATGAACGAATCTCCATATAGCTGGCTGCTTACAAGTCGTTACTCGGCCTCGGCCAACTCCCGACCAGGCCCGAGTCATCTACGCGCACCTCGGCGTCGTCCTCCGGGTCAAAAGCCTCGACGTCGAAGGAGTCGCAACCGACTTCGGCCACGGGAGGCAACTGACTTCCGGCGGCGCGCACGTCGAGATTGCCCGTCACCACGTCCGACGAGAGCCGCGCCCGGTATTCCAGCAGCAAGCCGATCTCGCGCTCTGAGCGGCGGATTGCGTTATTCAGGCCGGCTAGTTTCAAGTCTAGGCGCGTCATGATCTGCTCTTGTTCTTGGACCGGAGGAACGGGCATCCTAATATTGTAAAAATCGTCCGTGTACAGGCGCCAGAACCCCTGAACGATACCTTTTGCTCGCTGGCGCAGCTCTACCCGACAAGCTGGAGTCCGGTAGACAGCTTCAAAGTAATGCGGTTCCATTGCACGGGTTTGTCGAAAAACGGTGTAGTCCGGACTGACGAGTCCGCGTTGGGATGCCAACGCGAAGACGCCTAGGTGAGCCTTGAGGCGATTGAGAACCAGGTCACCCTTTTCGCAAAGCTTCGCGCCCACATAGGACTGTGAAACGAGGCGATTCTCCTCAATTGCCGACCTTGGAATGAGACCGAGCCTTTGACTCATTGAAAGGTGTGTCTCCTCGCCGGTAGCCGAGCGCTCATCGACTTCACGGAAGATGTATTTGGAGCGAAGAACCTCCCAATGCTTCGGGATCTCGCCGAGCCAGGGAATGTCGGAGGTCTTCAGAGGGACGGACGGGGCGAGCCCACGCGTAACTCCGCATTGGATGATGGCCTGCTTTTGCTCGTTAAGCAGCGCGATCAGCTTCTGCTTCGCCCGGATCGCACCGTCCATCCGGCCGTTCGCGTGGCATAAAAACCGCACTATCGCGGCTTGTTCGTCGGGTGGCGGGATGCAAATCCGCAGACTTCCGACGAATTGCCAATCTGCGCGCGGCATCTTTGCTCCAAACGTGGAACCGTTGACAACATCAATTGCAGGCTTCGATCGCAGCAGTTGTTCCAAGTAGGACTGAAGCAGTTCCGTCGAGCGGGTACGGAGGACGAAGAACTCTCCAACGCAAACTCCACGCTGTGGCAGCCGCGTCACCTTTGCAAGATAGGGACGTAATTTCCCAAACAAAACATCGCCAGGCGCGAATCGCTTCACCTGACCGGTGAAGAGCGCCCCTGCAGTAATAGGGCGAACACGCCCCGTCCAGCTTTCAACGTGTTCCAACGCGACGTAGACGTCGCCAACCTCCGTCTCGCTGGTCTGCTCAACGACGTTCGCGACTGAGGACTTGAGCCGCCGCAGTTCCCAATGGCCTGGAACTCGCCCCAGCCACGCCTGGCCCGAGTCTTTGTTTTCCGCGTAGGGCTGAAGCGCGTCGATCATGCTCGGCTTCCCCCCACTATCTCGGCAACCAGCCCCTCCGACTCCCTTTCCACCGCCAGAATGTCGGCGCGGATCTCATCCAGCGTGCGCAGCGCCTGCGGCTTGTAGAAATGGCGAGTGAAGCTGATCTCGTAGCCGATGCGGGTCTTGGTCTCGTCGAGCCAAGCGTCCGGAGCGTAGGGCAGCACTTCACGCCGGAGATAGGCTTCGACGCCTCCCTCTTCGACAAGCGGCACCTGCTCGGTGTCGCGGATGTCGCTGTCGGGTTCGTACTCCAGTACGCATTTCTTGCCGTTGACGGTGGCTTCATAAAGTCCGTGCAGCGGGTCGGGCTGCGTCTTGCCGGGCTTATGGACTTTGGCGACGACGGGCGGGGCCGTCTCGACCCGCCAACTTACGGCCCGCAGCAGAAGCTTCGTTTCGGCGGCACTGAGCTTGTGGCCGAGCTTTTTGAGGGCCAATTCGACCGTCTCGCGGAACAGGTTGTGGTCCTCGAACAATTCACCGCCGATTTCTTGCCGCAGGGCGTTGGCGGCGTCGACCAGGCGGCCGTCACGCTCCCAACTCTTCGCGTCGAGCAGTTTCTTCTTCCTCTTTTCCGACAGGCGCCTCGTCGCGGGAGCAGTGTCATCGCCATCCTGCTCCTCGTCGTCCGGCTGGCCCCATTCGGCTAGAACTTTCTCCAATTCCGGTTTCACACCGGCGAAGTCGCGGTACAGCGGGTCGCCCAGCCGCTCGTAGAGTTCGGCCCGGAGGTCTTCGTCGCCTGACGCGTAGCGCAGCGACTCGATTGCCTTGAGCGCGAGTTGGCTATGCAACCGCAAGGGGTGTTCGACCGTGATCTTCCTGTAGCCGAAGGCGGCGTTAGGGAAAACCTTCGACTGCTCGGTTTCCTCGAAGGCGAGATACGTGTCGCAAATGCGCTGGATATCGTCGGCCGAGAGCTCGCAGTTTTTCTTGCCCAGGTTCTTGCGGAGCGGCTTGAACCACCCTGAAGCATCGATAAGCTGGACGTTCCCTTGGCGGTGCGCCGGTTTGCGATTGCTGAGCACCCAGATGTAGGTGGCGATCCCGGTATTGTAGAACATGTTCAACGGCAAGGCGACGATCGCCTCCAACCAGTCGTTCTCGATGATCCAGCGGCGGATGTTCGATTCGCCCTGACCGGCGTCGCCCGTGAAGAGCGACGAGCCGTTATGCACCTCGGCAATCCGGCTCCCCAGGGCCGTTTTGTGCTTCATTTTCGAGAGCATGTTGGCCAGGAACAGCAACTGCCCGTCGCTGGATCTGGTGACCAGCGAATACTCGGGGTCGCCGGCGTGCGGGACCACGAAACGCGGATCCTTGATCCCGTCCTTCCCGCCCAAGCGTTCGAGGTCGCTCTTCCAGCTCTTGCCGTAAGGCGGATTGGAGAGCATGAAGTCGAACTCGCGCGAGGGGAAGGCGTCGTTCGAGAGCGTGGAATGGGCCGGGCCGCCCACGATGTTGTCGGCCTCATACCCCTCGCCCTTCAAGAGCATGTCGGCCTTGCAGATAGCGTAGGTCTCGGAGTTGATGTCCTGGCCGAAAAGGTGGGTGGCCACCTGCTTGTGGTGCTCGCCCGCCAGTTGGAGCAGGGTTTCTTCGCCGACTGTCAGCATGCCGCCCGTCCCGCAGGCGCCGTCGTAAATGAGGTACGTGCCTGAGGTGATTTGCTCGGCGATGGGGAGGAAGACGAGTTTAGCCATCAGCTTGACCGCGTCGCGGGGCGTCCAGTGCTCGCCGGCCTCCTCGTTGTTCTCTTCGTTGAAGCGGCGCACAAGCTCCTCGAAGATCGTTCCCATGGCGTGGTTGTCGAGTCCCTCGTGCCTCACCGATCCGTCGTTGTTCAAGACCGGGTTCGGGCTGAGGTTGATCCGCGGGTCGAGGAGTTTTTCGATCAGCGTTCCCAGCGCGTCGGCCTTCGACAATCGCGGGATCTGGTGGCGGAACTCGAAGCTGTTGAGGATCTCCTGCACGTTGGGCGAAAAGCCGTCGAGATAAGCTTCAAAATCGGCCTTGAGTTGCTGCTGACTGGCTCGGGCGCGCAGGTCGCGCAGCGTGAAATTCGATTTGTTGTAGAAGGCTTGTCCGGCCGCCTGGCGAAGGGCTTGCTCCTGGTTTACGATGCCGGCTTTTTCCAAGGCGGCGGCCATGTCCAGCACCGCCTGCTTGCCTCCCTCCAGCACGGCATCGAGCCGGCGCAAGACCGTCATGGGCAGGATGACGTCGCGGTACTTGCCGCGCACGTAAAGATCGCGGAGCACATCGTCGGCGATGCCCCAGATGAAGTTGGCGAGCCAACCCAGTTGCGCGTTGTCCATGTTGACCAATTGCCCTTCTTGAGGGGGCCTCGCCATCCGATTGATTCGTGAAACCGCTCGCGGCCACGGCCCAGCCGCTCAACCAACCCCGCCGGCGGCTGACCAGCGGTGCTTCAAGTCTAACGGCGGTCACGACGGGTCGCAAATGTGAGTGAGCGAAATTCAGTCGGCATTGTCGGCGCCGGCAAGTCACGATGTCCGTCATTGGCGTCGCTCAGTGAACTGACTTTGCAGCCAGGCGATGTCGTCCGACGGTAAAGGGGGGCGCAACGGTTGCCTGTAATCGATCTCGCGCGCATAACGCGACCGTTCGTAAATGCCATCGACGAGCGGTTGCAGAGGCAGAGAAACATCGGCATCGGGTGGGGCCAGGGGAACGGGCAGCGCCGGCAAGGGCCGGCGATGATAGGCGCGGTTGACTTTGCATTGGGGCGCGTCGCCCTTGCGGAGGACCAGCAGGTAATAGGGGCTGTCCGGCCAGGGTTGGGCCATGCCATGACGCCGGCCACCCCGAAGCAGATCGATTTCCACCAGGTTGGCATGCCCTTGCATGAAAACCGTTCGCTTTCGCTCGTACTGATACCAGCCGACCGTACCGGGTCGTTTGTTGGACGGTGATAAAACCTCGATGCTGGTCACCAGGCGGAGTTGGGGATCCATCTCATGGATCTCCAAGAACATCTCCCGGAATTCCACCTCCACCAAGCCTTCCATGTCCAAAGCCGTCTCGTCCAGAACGGACGTTTGCCAGGTCGTTTCCTGCTGCCCGCTGGGGCTGGTCTTGATTCCCACGTCGGGCTTGAAGATTAGTTCTCCTGCACGCTCGGACCTGGGGTCCAAATAATCGATATACGATCTTTCGCCCAACCGAACGGTGTAACGAGTTGGTAACCTCTCTGATAAGTGACGTTCGATATCGCCCAGGAGCTTATTGTGGAAATCTTCCCACTTGCCCTGGCCTTCGATGAACGGGTCCATGCCTGAAAATGGAGAACGCATGCAAGCACCTCGAATTCCGGCCGAAGAAGAGGCCATTGTTATCCTAATCCCGCAGTCGACGATTTGCCACCGCGAATTGCCCTGCGCGCCCTGCGTCGTGTCGATCGCGAAGGTCAAGGGCCGGCGAACAAGGAACCGACTGGGCGGGCGCGAGGCTGGGCAGCTTGCGCAAGGTCTGGCGACTTTGCCGAAAACTTGCTGGATTTGCCCTATGCCCGCCGCCAAATTGGTATACGATATAGCACTGGGCCACGCACCGCGGGGCGGCCACCGCACCCGTCCGGTCGCGTTAGCACGCTGGATGAAGGCCCCTTAAATAACGGGGGCTGCCCGGCGGAAGGGCCGGCCAAATGGCCGCGGAAAGGCCGGTCCAAGGGCTGCGGAAGGGCCGGCGGGCTCTTCCGAGCATTCCAAGTTGACATTTTACCGCTGGCGAGCGCCGCGACGATCGTATCGCGCGGCGAGCACCACGGCTCTACTGTTTTTCGAGTTACGGACATGAATTTGGCAACCCTACGCAACATGGGCATCTCGGCGCACATCGACTCGGGTAAAACCACTCTGAGCGAGCGTATCCTGTTTTACGCCGGCCGGATTCACCGCATGCAGGAGGTGAAGGGCGAAGGGGGCGCCACCATGGACTACATGGATCTCGAGCGCGAGCGCGGAATCACGATCACCAGCGCGGCGACCACCGTCCAATGGAATGACCACCAGATCAACCTGATCGACACCCCGGGCCACGTCGATTTCACCGTCGAGGTGGAACGCAGCCTGCGCGTGCTCGACGGGGCCATCCTGGTGCTCTGCGCCGTGGGGGGGGTGCAGTCGCAGTCGATGACGGTCGACCGCCAGATGAAGCGATACCATGTTCCACGCCTGGCGTTCATCAATAAAATGGACCGCACCGGCAGTGACTACCGCCGCGTCGTCAAGCAGCTTCACGAAAAACTCGACTGCGACGCGGTGCTGATGCAGTTGCCGATCGGCAAAGACGACCAGTTCGAGGGCCTGATCGACCTGGTGTCGATGCGGGCCATCTACTTCGACGGCGCCAACGGCGAAGACGTTCGCCGCGAGGCCGTGCCCGCCGACCTGGCCGCCGCGGCCGCCGCCGAGCGCCAGCACATGCTCGAAGCCCTGGCCATGTACAGCGACCACCTGATGGAGCTTCTGTTGGCCGAGGAACCCGTGCCCGAAGAGCTGATCCATGCCATCGTCAAGGCGGCCGTGCAGGGGCAAGGCTTGACGCCCGTGTTCATGGGCACGGCCTACCGCAACAAGGGCGTACAGCCGCTGTTGGACGCCATCGTCCGATACTTGCCCTCGCCCTTGGACCGCGCGATCATGGCCAAAAACCATGCCGACGCCACGCAGCAGTTCCCGCTGACGCCGGACCCCGATAAACCGTTCGTCGGCATGGCGTTCAAAATCGTCGAAGATCCCTACGGCCAGTTGACCTTCATGCGCATCTACCAGGGGACGATCGCCAAGGGCGAAACCTATTACAACCAGCGCACCAGCCAGAAGCAGCGCTTCAGCCGGATCGTGCGGATGCACGCCGACAAGCGCGCCGAAGTCGACAGCGCCGGCGCCGGCGACATCGTGGCCGTGATGGGCGTCGATTGCGCCAGCGGCGACACCTACGCCTCGCAGCACAAATACTGCACGTTGGAAAACATGTTCGTGCCCGAACCGGTGATCAAGATGGCCATCAGCCCGTTGGTTCGCGACGGCGCCGACCGCTTGAGCAAGGCCCTGCAGCGCTTCATGAAGGAAGACCCGACCTTCCGCGTGGCCACCGACGAGGAGACCGGCGAAATGGTGATCGCCGGCATGGGCGAACTGCACCTCGACATCTACGTCGAGCGCATCCGCCGCGAATACAAAGTCGAGGTCGAGGTCGGCGCGCCGAAGGTCAGCTACCGCGAAGCGCCGACCAAGCTGGCCGAGTACAACTTCAAGCACAAGAAGCAGACCGGCGGCTCGGGCCAGTACGCCCACATCGTCGGCAAAATGTTCCCCTTGCCCGACGATTCGGAAGAGGAGAACTTCGAATTCGAGGACGACGTCGTGGGCGGCCGCATCCCGCGCGAGTACATTCCGTCGGTCGAGAAGGGTTTCCGCGATTCGCTGGCGAAGGGTCCCCTGGCCGGCTACCCGATCGTGGGCGTCAAGGCCATCCTGGAAGACGGCTCGTACCACGACGTCGATAGCTCCGACATGGCCTTCCAGACGTGCGCTCGCAACTGCTTCCGCGAGACGTTCCTCAAGACCAAGCCGGTCTTGCTCGAGCCGGTGATGAAGTTCGAGGTCGAGGTTCCCTCGAACTACCAAGGCTCGGTGGCGGGCGAGTTGACCAGCCGCCGCGGGATGATCCTCGCCACGGAAATGGTCGGTTCGACGGCCACGATCGAGGCCGAGGTTCCCTTGGCCGAGACGTTCGGCTATTCGACCGACCTGCGCAGCATGACGCAGGGGCAAGGCACGTTCACGATGGAGTTCTCCAAGTACCGCCGCGTGCCGGCGAGCATCCAGGAGGCGATCATCGCCGACAAGAAGAAGGCCGCGCTGGTCGGAGCCAAGTAACCATGTCTTCAGCAACCCTGAAGGAATTCAATGGCGCATCCAGCCGAGCCGCGGTTCCTTCAAGCCCGAGGCGATCGTCCGTTCCCATGGCCGTGTCCAAGTTGCCGAGCGATCGAGGTGTCACCTGCGACGATTGCCCATACGGCAACGCTTTTGTACGACGGTCGGCGCGTGACCGTCGACGTGCCACGGCTGAAGGCCCTGCAATGCCGTGGCTGCGGCGAGTTGGTCTTCGATGCGGGCGTCGATGAGCAGGTTCACCTTGCCCTCCGGCAACAACTCAAGTTGCTGACGCCAGACCAAATCTGTGCCGCCGTGGCAAGCCTCGGTGCGACGGATGAAGACGTAGCGGCAGATTTAGGGGTGTCGACGGGCACGTTCGTTCGTTGGGCCACGGGGCGGATCATTCAACCCCCGGCGGTTGACCGTTGCTTACGCGGCTATTTTGCCTCGCCTGCCACGCGCGCCGCGAGCCGCGATACGACGTTCGGCACCGTGGCCGTCGTCGACGCGTCGTCGAAAGCCGAATGATTTTTGGATTTCGGCCGCGGCCACGGTCAGGCCCGCGCAGAGTGCCGCCCGCCGGCCGAAATCGCGCGAGAGGTTGTGCCGCTGGGAATTTACCGTAGCGCCGGTGCCGGTGTTTCGGTGAGCACGGTTGCCCCGCGGACTGGCGGAACGTATCGTGTGGAGTACGCTCCGTTGGCGACGTTTTCGGTTCCTCGCTCGCCGCGCGGCGAGCAACCGTACGGCGAGTATTGCGATCAAGTGCCATGGTCAACACGGGAAATTTGCCGGACAACGGCGCGGGTTCGCGCCGGCCGATCGTTTCGCGCCGCCGGCGCGCTCGCGAACTCATCGAATTGTGCGCGGATACGGCGGCGTTTTGGTATCTGAGCGGTCTCATCTTCGCGTTGGGGATCTCGTTCGGCTACACGTTCCTGGCAGCGGGGGCCGACGCGCGCCCGACGCGCCGCGACGTGATCGAAGCCCTGGGCGCCTTCGACGCCGAGTGGTACTCGTCGATCGCGACGCGCGGCTACTCCTACGACGTCAATGCGCGCTCGAACGTCGCCTTTTTTCCTTTGTATCCGCTGCTGGCGCGTGCCGTCGCCGCGCTCTTGCCGATCCGAATTGAAACGGCGCTGCTGATCGTCTCCAACGCTTCATTCCTCGCGGCGCTCATGGTTCTGGCCTCGTACGCGCGCGTGAGATACCCAGCCGCGCCGGAAGACTTGGCTCACTATGTCGTGCTTGCCGTCGCCCTGTTCCCAACGGCCTGCTTCTTCCGAATGCCGTACTCCGAATCGACGTTCCTGCTGCTCTGCGTCGTGTCGCTATACGGAATTGAGCGCCGCTGGTCGATGATGGTTCTGGTGGTCGTCGTCGGTCTGGCGACGGCGGCGCGCCCCGTTGGCGTGGCGCTCTTGGCGCCGTTAGCCCTCGACATTTGGCGCCGCCAGCCGTCGTTTGGACGACGATTGTCTTCGCTGGGCGTTTGGCTGCCGCTCGCGTGCTGGGGTTTGGCCGCCTACATGGCTTACCAATACGCCGCGTTCGGCGACGCGCTCGCCTTTGCCAAGACGCAGGAGCACTGGGGCGTCCGCGCGGCGCCGGGCTTGAGCGGCCGCCTCTGGGCATGTCTGACGTTCGAACCGATGGTCGCCGTCTATGACGCCCATTCGCCCGCGTTCTGGGCAAGACGCGACGCGCATGGCGCCTTTTGCTTCAGTTTGCATTTTGCCAACCCGCTGTTCCTGTTTGCCGCGGTCGCCCTGCTACTCGCGGGAGCGGCACCCGGCACGCGCCTCGGACGTGTCAGCCGCGAAACCTCGCCCGCCGCCGGGCACGGTGGCGGATGTGTACCCTCGGCGCATCAGCGACGCGGCCGAACCAGCGACCCGCCGATGCGGGGGCGCTGGCTCAACCGCCTTGAGGCTTCGCTGGCGGTCCTGCTTCTGCTGATTCCGTACCTGACGCGCGGCTATGAGATGGGGATGTCGTCGATGGGGCGGTTCGCGGCGGTCGTGTTCCCGATTTACCTCGTGCTGGGGCAGTTGCTTTACCGCCTTACGCCGGGGGCCGCGGCCGCGCTCCTCGCGGCGTCGGGCTTCCTGATGGGCTGCTACTCCGCGCTGTTTGTCGCCGGACGCCCGATCTTTTAGTCGCCCCCCGCTTGAATGCCGGCTCTTCTTCAGTTGCGTTAAATTTCAACCGCCCGCTTAATTGCCAGAATCGTCCCTTAGCCCGTATTATTCATGGTCCGACACCAACCCGCAGCGCAAGCAAGGCCCAGGCTTGGACTTACCTTGCTTGCGCCGCGGGTTAGTGTGACGGCAGACTCCGCGACGCGCACGGGGGACCATGAATAATTCGGGTTAGGGTTCTGTAGGGAACGCCCTCCGTGGCGTTCCGTGAGAAGCTGGAGCGACGTCATCTGGCAGGACACGGAACGCCACGGAGGGCGTTCCCTACAGATGCCGTTGCCGCGGTAATCCTGGCAATGAAGCGGGTGGTTGTTAAATTTTGGTTCGCGCGGCATTAAATGGGTATATCTGGAAAGTGCGTACTACCATACACTTAGAGCAAACAAAATGCTACTGGCACGCGCGAATTCTCCGCGGGAGGCCCATTTTTTGTCACGCCCCGTACGTATATATAAGTAGAGGGACATGCGAATCCCCGAATGAACCGTTAAACTTGCCGTGGCCGAAGGGTGGCCCTTCGGTTCGGTACAGACGGCGAAAGGAGCATTTCATGGGCCGATCAGCCATTTGTCGTTGGTGTACCGTTGCCGCCGTTGCGGTGCCTCTCTTGGCCGGCGCGTTCGCGCTCGCCGCGCCGGTGGCCTGGCGCCCGCTTACGACGCTCGAACAATCCGTCATGCGTGGCGGCCAATGCACGGGCAACGCCAACCAAACGTGTGGTCAGAACGGGACTTGCGGAGACAGCATCTTTGTGTGCGCCACGGGACCGTGTGGCTCGCAAAACGTCGGAGGATCCTGTGGCAACCAGGTCGATGGTCACAGTCCCGACCAATGCGTCGCTTCGCAAGGAGGCGAATGCGCCAAGGGGCAACAGATTCCCTGCACGGACAACGTGGCGTGTCAATGCGGTAACATTGGCACGCTGGAAATTCCCGAATACGTATGCACCACAGGCGCCGTTACTCCCGCCTCGATCACGTATCAGTGCCTGTCGAATTAGGGCTCCCTCGGCATGTATGCATCCCGGCTCACCGCAGTGTTCTCCGTCTGGCTGATGGCGTCAGTGGCGCCTTGCCGGCTTGGCGGCGCCGTGGATGTCGCCAGCCAAGCGCTGGTCGACGAGGTGATCGCGGGGACCGAGGCGAACCTGGCGCTGATCGAGCACGGAACGGCCACGTACTCCGTCCGGCGTACCAATGTAGTCCCCGCCGGATTGGACGTCCCGGGGGATGTCAAAATTGCCCATGGGACGTACACCAAAGAAGGCGAGGTGCGCGTGTCCTTCGACTATCCGCGGATGCACTTCGAGTGGCGCGGCACGGGACGCGTCCCGGGCGAGGTCGCTACGGAACGGGCGATTTACGACGGCGAATACAACATGAGGTTCCTTGTGCCCTCGGCGGGGGCAGGCACAGGCACCGTTTTCATCATGGCGGGTTCTCACTCGACTACAGGCAACTACCTCCATCCGCGGAAGCAATTCCGCGGGTTTTGGATTCGGCCACCGTCGTTCGCTGATCAGCTCCGCGGCATGGCGGCGGCCGACGCCAGCTTGACGGCCGCGCGCCAGCCGGACGGGCTTGTACGCTTTGCGAATCAGCCCACGGCAGGCAAAATCCGCGGTATCTACTGGATTTCGCCGAACGAGGGCTACAGCCTGGTTCGCGCGCAGGAGTGGCCCGTCTGGTCGCCGGTCAAGCCTCCGCAGCTTTACGAGGCCACGGCGCGCCCGGCCGGCAACGGCGCGTTTGTGCTGGCGCACCGGCTTGCGAGGTTTTATTCGCTTTCCAAATCCGGCGAGTTGGAACCGAGTCGCGAAGAAGAGTCGACCCTGCGCGAGATCGACCTGCGGGTCCGCCCCGATCCGAAGCTGTTCACGATCGATGGCCTCGGGTTGCGGGTGGGGGCGCGCATTGATGACCAGGTGCATGGCCGACTGTACCACTACGGCATCGACGCGGGCGGCGAGAGCGGCATTCTGCTGCCGCGATCCGGCGGCCCCATGACTCTGCGATATTGGTTCATCGGATTGAACGGGCTCGCCGGTATGCTGGCGATCGGCTGGATGATTTACAGGGCGAAACGCGGCCGTCCTGGCCCCGCCATCTGAGCGCGGAACGGGCAGGATTGGTCACCACCACGACTTCAGAACTGGAGGTTACGATGACGAGGAACTTGACGCGGTTTTGGGTTCCCTACGCCGCCGCTTGTGCCACCTGGGCGTTGACCGGCGCTTGGGCCGGCGTTGAGCAGTACGCGCGTCGGCCCATGTCGATGCCGGCGCAGCTAGCGCTGCGCGGCGGGCAGTGCGTGGGGGATCCTGGCAAATGCGATGCGACTAACTCGTGCGTCAGCGATGGAACGTCTAGTAGCTGCAAGGGAAATACTTGCTCCTACCCAAACACGCCCTGCAACGCGTACCAGATCAACGGCTCCAACGAGCCTGCCTGCGTCCAAAATAATAACGCCACGACGAAATGTGTTTATTCCACCAATCAAGTGAAATGCTATGACTTTCTCGACTGTAACTGTGACATGGACTTGAACTGTGTCGGTACGACGACGCAAGAGGACATTGGCATTTGTTTGCAGGGCACGTAGTCGCGCTCCGCGCGGCATTTCGGAATTACTGAAGCATCCGGCTCAACCCTTGAGACATCGCTTCAATCACTTCCAAACGCGGGTCGACGACGCATGAACGCAAGCAGAATGCAACCCAGCGGGATTGGTTCGGGATGCCATCCAGCGTCGCGCCGCGTCGCCTGCCGAGCGGCGCTGTTCGCGGCCAGCGCCGTATGGGCGGCGGCCCCATGCGGAACCGCGACGACGCGATCAGCATGCCACGCGGCCGACGCGGTCAGCGACGCGCTGCTCGACGAGGCGGCCGCGGCGGTCGACGGCAACATGGCGCTGATCGAGCGCGGCGTCGCCAAGTACCGTATCGTCACAACGGAGTTTACGCCCCCTCCCGTGTCCCCACAAAAGCCGCCCGGCGCTCCGCCCGTGAAGCCGTGGGACGGCAAGCCGCGCGGCCCTTACACCGAGGAAGTGACCATCTATTTCGACTATCCGGAGCTGCGCTTCGATACGCGGGGCCAGCGCTGGAAAATGAGCGGCGAAGTCGGGGAGATCGACGATTCCACGATCTATGGCAAGGAATATCACATCAACTACGGTCGCATGACCGAGGCGATGGCCGCCAGGCACCACCGCGTGCGCATCGACCCCGTCGGCGTCGGCGTGCGCGGCATGCTGCTGTTGCATCCGCGCGAGCAGGCATGCCCGCATTGGACCCTTACCACCGAGGCGCTGGCCGAAATGCGGGGCGACGCGCGGAGAACAGTCACGGCTATGAGAGAAGCCAATGGGTTGCTACGGGTGGCGGTCGATTGGCCGACGTTTCGATCGAGTTTTTGGCTGTCGCCGGCGCAGGGGTGCTGCGTCGTGTTGGCGAAAGCGTGGAGTTCGGGCGCGGAGGCGGACGAACCGTTTGAAGTTGATCAGGCGACGTACCGCGAGGCCGAGAACGGCGCGTTCGTGCTCGAACACCGGCTAATGCACAAGTCCAAGATGGTCGATGGAGTGCGCGAGCGGACGCGCGACGAGGAAGCGACGTTGCTGGAAGTCGACATGCGAAGCGATCTGGACCCGAACATTTTCACGTTGGATGGGCTGGGGCTGCCCGAAGGCGCGCAAATCCACGACGCCGTACGCGGCAGGAAGTACGAGTACCGCGTTCCCGCGGTGACGGAATCGGAAATCGAGCCGCCCGCGCCCGGCGGCGCGATGGCGGGCCGGCGCTGGTACACCGCCGGATATCTCGTCGTTGGACTTGCGCTGGCGGGCTTGCTCGCCTGGAAGCTCAGGCATGCCCGGCGACGACCGTAGTCATCACGCTCCGCGTGATGGGACCGTCACACGGGGCGTGATGCCCAGCTAGCCCGGATTATTCATGGTCCCGTAGCTGGCTTCGCAAGAAGTCAGGCCGTGGACGCGAGTTACGCCAGAATTCTTGCGAATTCTGCTACAGCACAGTGCGCGAGTTCCTCCCCGGACCATGAATAATACGGGCTAGTGTTTGCGAATCAGGAGGTTCGTCATGCATCGGATGAAGGTGGCGGCGGCGATGGCCGTTGCGGGCGGCTTGGCGTGCCTGGGGATCGTGGCGCTGGCTGGGCGCGCCAAGTCGACGCCAAACGCCGCGACGCCCGCCGCCGCCACGAACGCCACGCCACGCGGCGAAGTGGGCGTTCGCCGCGACGCCCAGCCCGCGGCGGCAACGGACTCGGAACTGGCCTGCGCCGCGCCGCACGTCGACGTCGGCGAAACCGCCAAGCGGCGGCAAGTCCATGAATTCGAGCTCACGAACCGCTCCGGCGAGCGGATGCGCATTACGGCCACAGAAAAGAGTTGTGGCTGCGTCAAGCGAGAATTCAGCAAGTACGAGTTGGCGGCCGGCGAGACGACCAAGCTGACGCTCGACTTCCCGATTCGAACCGCGGAGGGGACGGTCGCCGGCTTCTTGGAGCGGCTGGAGGTGTACGTCGACGACCGCAACGAGCGGCCCGCCGCCGTCCTGTCGGTCGGCGGCACGTACGTTCCGCTCGCCTACCGCGTCGGGGACGGCATCCACATCGAGCTGCCGGCGAGCGGCGAGACGGCCTTCCAGGGCTCGATCGAGGTCCGCCTCAACACGTCGCGCGGTGTCCGCATCGTCGGCTTCAAGCCGGCCGGCATGTTGCCCCTTGAGGCGCGCGTTGTGCCTGGGGAACCGATGCCGGGCGGACAAGAACAACGATTTACGATCGAGGTGACCGGTACGCTCCCACCGGATACCGCGTTGCCGGCGACGGGCGCCGTGGTCGCGCGCCTCAACAGCGATGAGATGCCGGAATTGGCGATTCCCGTCGTGCTCTACAAGCAGCCGGGCAACGAGGTGCGGACCAGCCCGGAGCGTTTGGCCTTTGGCGTCCTGGAATCGGGCGCCAGCGCCATGCGGGCCGTCGTCATCGTATTCCCCGACGGTTCCGACTATGTGGTGGAAAGGGCCGAGCCAAGTGGAGACGGCGTGCGGGTGCGCGTCGAGACGCGGCGCGGCGGCAAGCGCGGCGCGCTGCTTCGTTGCGAACTCGACACCAGCACACTGCGCGGCGCGCTGAAACAGGATCTTGTCATCACGATGACGTCGCCCGGCAAGCCGCGCGAGACCCGCAAAGTGCCGATGAGCGCCTATGTCAAACCGGCCGCGGCGGAGCAGGCGGCTGGAACGTCGTTGAGCGACTAACCCATCGTCGAATCAGGCGGAGAAACGTATGCGAACGACTCTTGAAGCTTTGCCGGCGCGACGCGGCCGGCGCGCAAGCTGCGCGGCGGCGGCTGTGCTCGTCGCCGTCTTGCTGGCACCCGCAAACTGCGCCGATCTGAAGTTGGAGCGGTTTTACGAGCCGAACCGATGCGGGCCGATCGCGCTGTACTGCGTTTGCAAATCGTACCAGATCGATACGACGATCGACGAACTGGCGAAGCTGGCCGGTTTCGATGGGCGCGAGACAAGCGTGGCGGGCCTCGTCGCCGCCGCCGAAAAGAAGGGGTTGAAGGCCGAAGCGCTCGAATCAAGTATGGCACACTTGACGACGTTGGGAGGGCCTGCGATCATCGACTACCCGAAAGGGCACTTTTGCGCCTTCTTCGGTTGGGATGGAACCAGCGCGATCATCCTTGATCCGCCGAAGAAAGCGGAACGGGTTGGGTTTGGGGAGTTGAGACGCCGTTGGGGACGCCACATGATCACGTTTTCCGCGACTGACACCAAACAGCAAGAGCAGGCGTCAGCACTGCGGATCGGCCCTAAATGACCTTGCACGATCCAGGCGGGCAAACGTCTGTAGGGAGCGCCCTCGGTGGCGTTCCGCATTCCCAGGATTATTCAGGGTCCCTGGTTGTGCTTTCGCAAGAGCGCCGCGAAGGTTTCACCATAGCACATGATGGTCGTTGCCATTTGTGCCGGTGAAACGGCTGCGAAAATCGCGTTGACGGTTGGGCTGCCGACTTCCGCGACATAGCGTTGTGCCAGCGCGCTAGCATCCCAAAGGAGATTAACCACCGATCCGTCTAATCCCTTTCTTCTTGGCGCGAGCGCAGGATTTCGCTGGACAAAACACGGTCTTCCGGCCTAATCCCGCTCGCCAGGGTAACCGCCTGGGCTCGTTCCCCGGTTACGGTTGGGTCGTGGCTTAGTCCCAACCGTGTTTGGATCGCGGCCACAGACTTTCGGAGTAGCTGTTTATCCAGTATTCTCCCCGCAAGATCGGTTGTGAGGTTCGTTTCCATGACCGTCCATTCCTTCAACAAAGTCGCTTGAGCCCGTTCGTATCGACATCCAGCCCGGATAATTCATGGTCCAGGGGGAACGAGCGCAGTCTGCCAGCACACCAACCCGCAGCGCAAGCAAGGTAGTAAGTTCAACGCTGAGCCTTGCTTGCGCTGCGGGTTAGTGTTGGACCATGAATAATCCCGGCTAGGACAACTTCATTCTAGTGTACTTGCCCTGAGAGTGCAAAGCGAGAGCCTCGCAACCGCGTAAAACCGTGGCTGTCCATTAACCCCTTGGGGAACACGTTGACACCCGCCGCCGGGGGCGTATCCTGGCGTGGGGGCGACTGGACGAACCTCACCGGGAAAATTGCCTTCCGATGCCTGCCCCATTCATTTCCTTCCTTTGCCTCGCGTTGTCGCTCATGGCCATTCAGCAATCCAACGCCGCCAGTCCGTTCCCACCCGTGGCGGAATTGCCGTCGCACCCCGAACTGCCCGACCCGCTGGTCTTGTTCCACGGAGAACCCGTGCGGACCAAGGAGCAATGGGCAAACCAGCGGCGGCCGGAACTCAAGGCGCTGTTCCAACACTACATGTACGGCTATTTGCCCGCGGCGCCCCGGCGGATCAGCGCGAACGTCGAGCGCGTCGATGCGAATTACTTCGGCGGCAAAGCGACCAAGCAGGAAGTCACCATCGCCTTCGGCCCGCCGGAGGCGCCGACCATCGAGTTGTTGCTGGTGATCCCGAACGCGCGAAAGGGACCGGCGCCGGTGTTCGTGGGGGAGAACTTCTGCGGCAACCATACGCTGGTGACCGATCCCAACGTGGCGCTGCCGAGGACCTGGATGCCGCACCATTGCCCCGGCTGCCAGGACCATCGGGCGACCGACGCGGGACGGGGCACGCAGGTCGATGTCTGGAACCTCGAGCAGTCGATCGACCGCGGCTACGCGGTGGCCACGTTCTACTGCGGCGACGTCGATCCTGATCGGCCCGACTTCAGCGACGGCGTCCATCCGTTTTTCGCATCCGACGGCACGACCCAACCTGGACCGCACACCTGGGGCACGATCGCCGCCTGGGCCTGGGGCATCCAGCGCGCGGTCGATTACCTCGTGACCCATCCTGACCTGGACGCGCGACGGATCGCCGTGGTCGGCCATTCGCGGCTGGGCAAGACCGCGCTGTTGGCCGCGGCGATGGACGAGCGGATCGCGCTGGCGATTCCGCACCAGGCGGGCTGCGGCGGCACCGCCCCCAGCCGCGGAAAAACGGGCGAATCGGTCGAGCGCATCAACACCGCGTTTCCGCATTGGTTCGCCGAAGAGTTCAAACAATTCAACGAGCACGTCGACAAGCTGCCCTTCGATCAGCACTCGCTGCTGGCGCTGGTCGCCCCGCGCCCCGTGCTGTTTTCAAACGCGGTCGACGACCAGTGGGCCAATCCGGACGGCCAGTTCGAGGTGCTCAAGGCCGCCGAGGGGGTCTATCGCCTGTTGGGCGCCGACGGGCTGGCCGCCGACAAGCCGCCGGAGCCGGGACGCCTGATCGATGGCACGCTGGGTTATTACATCCGCCCCGGCAAACATTCGATGACCCAAGGCGATTGGCAAGTGTTCCTCGACTTCGCCGACAAACAGTTCGGAAAGTAGATTGACTTCCCAACCCTATCATTCCACAATCACATCATGAGCATCGAGACCATCCTCCCCACAGAACTCATCCAAGTACTCCAAGAACGGCTGAACAAAGCCGCCAAGGGCATCCGCGATCCCGAAGCAATGGATCGTGCCTTCAAGGAGATGAACCGCATGCGCGAGGAGTTGCGGCAGCGGATCGGCACGGTCGATTTGGCGGTCGACCTCGTCCGTGACGCGCGCAATCAATGAAGTACATCCTCGACGCATCCCTGGCGCTCAAATGGGTTATCCCGGAAGAAGCAAGCGACAAGGCGATTGCCTTTTCACGGAACGCCACGGAGGGCGTTCCCTACAGAGCCCAAAGCGCGGCGCTATCGCAACATGCCGCCGAACTTACGCTTCCAGCGATCGAGTACGCCGGGCTTCGAGTCGTTCGGCTTCGTGTCGGCATCCCCGCCGGCAGGCCGCGCGCGGTCGCGCGGGGTCCGCGCCAGCGGGTTCGGGACGACGGTGACATTCGACATCAAGAACCGCGGCCAGTAACCCTCAAGCTGCCGCAGGCAATCGGTGTACTGCCGATTTTCGAGCTTGCGCTCGGCGAATTCAAAGGTGTTGGCCAACGCCAGCCGCTGCTCCAGCTTGAGCCGCTCCAGTTCAAAAAGCTGGACGTCGTCGATCCAGACCTCGCCGGCGCCCGACAGGCCAAAGCGAACTCGTAACGGCGAGAGTCCCTCGGTCGGCAAATCGGGATACTCGAACAGATATTGCGACCAGTTCCCGCGGAGCATTTGCACGCCGTCGCCCGCGCCGATCGGCGCCTCGCGGACATACGGTCGATTGCCTTCCTTTCCCTCCAGCGAGAGCCGTAGCCGTGGTTGCCGCGTCGCGTCGGCCACGCGCATCCAAACCGATACCGATAACCAACCGGTGCGCGGCGCCGCGAACGGACGGCTGGCCAACGACGCGGCCCCTGCCGAATTCGACAATTTGACCGCTCGTTTTCCCGAGTGGGGATCGGTTTCGTCGATTGCCGCGGCAGGGCTGCCCGGTCGGGCCAGAGGTGACTGGCCGCCCTTGGCCGCCGGGCTCGATTCCCAGCCGGGAATGGCGCCGCGCTTGGCCGGCTCCTCGAAGCCCGCGTTTTCGAGCGCGTCGTAGGGGGGCGGTCTGGCAAGCACCGTCGCACGCTCGTAAAGATCGTCGATCGCCGCGCGTAAGCCAAGGGGTACATCGTCGTCGGTCGAAATCTTCGCATCGTGGAACTTCGTGCCACCCGCCGTGAAGGCCGCCGCCAACAGGTCGAACGGCTCCAAGACCAAGGTCCACGAACGTTTCAAGCCACTACCCGCCAGCGGGGGGACGGATCGCGCGGGGTTGAGGCGAAGCAGGCCACACTCGGCGGCCAGGTCGACGGACAGATCAACCGTGACTTTCCAAGGCGAATCGTTGACCAGGTAGATGTAGGTCCGGCCCGCTTTCGAGAGCGTGCGGATCGTGATCGGTTGGGTTTCGCCGGGCAAGGTCGCGAAGGCCTCGTCGGGCAGCTCACGATAGGCCGCCAGCAGTCCCCCCAACTCGCTCTCCTGCCCCAAGGGCAGCAGCCAACCGCCGTCGAACATCGCTTGCGCGTCGAGCGTCGCCAAGGCGTGAACGAAGCGACGACGGTTGAACTGGGCCGACGGCACCGGCTGGGCCACCAACTGGGTTGGGGCCTGTTTGAAGGGGCTTTTGGCGTCGAACGATTCGAGCCTCGCTCTCTGCGGCTCGTGGAAGAACAGGCCGCCAGGGTGGGTCACGGCGGCAAACTCGCGGTCGAGCACGCCGTCGTTGTTCCATTCGAGGTTCACGGCCTGCGCCGCCAACGAGTTCAAGGGGGCGATGCGCTGGGGGCGTAACAGCACGATGCCTTCGGCGTCGCGGTAGCGGCGGGGGTCGATGCCGGCCGAGAGCAATGCGTCTTCGTTCTTGGTCGGAGCGCTGGGTAACGTCGGCCGCAACTCGCGGGCAAACTCCGGCCGGTCGAGCAGGCCGGCGCCGGCGAGATACAACTTCAACTCCGGCCGTCCTTCGCAGATGACGGCGCGCAGCTTGCGGTGGAACTCGGCCAACGTCCGCGCGCGCCAGTCGAGCCACGCTTTTCGGCCCCGCCCTTGCAGGAATTCGACCCGCGCGCGAAATCGCTCGGCGCCGCTGGGAAGCTTCACTCGCGTCTCGCGCTCGAAACGCGCCAGGGTATCGTCGTCGTAGCCCCAGTCGGGTCCGGGGAGTTGAGCGTAGCCGTCGGCCGAGAGCTGCAAGGCCACGCCGGCCAGTGAGGGGTGCGAACGGTAACGCTCGACCAATTCGCCCACGACGGCCAGCACGGCCTCTTGGACGCGCGCGTTGAGCGGATTGTAATAGGGCGCCAGCCCGAGTCGCGGGGCGTGTCCGGCGAGCCACGTCGCTCCGTCGGCGCCCACCAACTCGAGCCCGACGCTCTCCGGGCCGCCGCGCCGGAGCAACTCTTCCAACTCGGTCAAGGGCGCCGAGAACTGCAAGGCCGGAATCAGGCGGAGGCCGTCGCGGTCGAACAGGCGGAAGATCAATTCGAGCACGTCCTTGCGCAGCGGATCTTGCCCGCCGGCGAAGAACGTGCCCGTGTCATAGCGCGGCGTCGAGTCGAGCAGCTCGCTGGGATAAATCGCGCTGCCGTCCGCCAGCACCGAGAGCATCAGTCCGTTGTAGCCGGCGTAATTGAGATACTCCACGAGCCTCGCCCCACCTTGCTGAAACGTCCGCCAATCGTCGAACGCGCGCGCGTTGCGGCTATCGAGCCCCTCGACGGCCGAAAAGTTTTCGGGAAAGAGAGGGCGGTCGTAATAGCCCGCCCAGAGCCGCCGCGGCCGAGATTCGCCCAGGGGAAAGCGCCGCGGTAGGTGGCTGCGCACCGGGTCGTCGAGCAACGTACCCATGCCGGCGATGCTCTTCACCCCCGACATCACCTTGGTTTTCGGGCCGCGGACGCGGATCTTGCCGTAGACGGCCCGGCTGCCGGGGCGGCGGTTGGTTACGAGCAAGAGCGGGATCTTGGTTTTCGGATAGATCACCAGAGTGTGCTTAAGCAACTTGGCCGGGTCATGGGCGGCCTCGGCGGGCACGTCGATGCCGGAATCGAGTCCGATGGGGAACACCACGCCGGCCACGTTCGGCTCGACCAGGCTCAGGCCCAAGGTCTGCGGCACGTCGGACGGGTACTCGATTTCGACCAGGTGCGGTTGGCCCAGCTTCTGGATCGGCAGGGGATAGGCTTCCCAACCGATCGTCGCCGCCGGGCCATCACCAAGCTGGATGAAATGCATGGTGGTTTCGCCGATCGGGTGTTGCCAGGCCGAAGCGGCGCCGTTACCCAGCGGGCCCTTGTGCAGGCCGCGCAGCATCGGCACGTTGGGCAGACGCTGCCACCAGGCGGGGTTGGCCGGATCGATTTCAAGGATCACCTCGTGCGGCTGTTCCGAAGAATCGTCGGGAATCGGCGGATCGGGCGACAACACGACAAGCTGCACTTTGCGCTCGTCGATCACATGCCTCAGCGCCATCCGGTTAGGTATTCCCCAACGGCTGACTTCAAACACCAGCTCGTAAACGCCCTCGGTTTCCGGCAGAGACAGCGAGATCGGCATGGCTTCGGCCGAACCCTCTTCGTCCGCGATCCGCTCGACTTCCCCCGTCCAAAGCTCTTTCCGGCTGAACGTTTCGATCAAGCGGACGGTCATCCGGAGCTTCGAGCCGGCGGCGACGCCCAGCCGGCAGGGCCGCGCCTCCAATTCAAATCGTTCGCCGGGCGCGAAGACGAAATGGTCGCGTGCCAAGGTCAGCCGCAGCTTGTCGCCCGGCGCGCGTCGCACGGTCAACAGGGGCTGTTGGGCATCGAGCGGACTGCTGTGCTCCTGCGCGATGAGCCTGGCGAGCGGTATTTCGAGCGGTGTTTCAGGCTCTTCGTCGCCCTCGCGCCAAAGCCGCGCGAGAAGCCTGGCTTCCAGCGGCGCGAACACGTCGATGTCCACGCCGTCGTAGGACCGGCGGCCGCGGGGGTGAATCGCCAACTGCCCTTGTTCCAGCCACATCGAGCCGGGCTCATCGGCCTCGATGCCCAGCGGACTGGGCCCGACCAAGACGCCTTCGGTCAACTCGATACGTCCTTGCCAGAGCTGGGCCGACCGGTCGCCCCATTCGATGCGCAGCCGGAACGTCGGTTCATCGCCCGTGGCGCGCGCCGCGCAAAACGCCACCACGGCCGCCAGCGTCAGGCCGACGGTCCCGCGGGCCGTGCGCCTCCAGCGGGGGCGACACGGCTTCCGCGATGCGCTCGGACCTCCTTGTCCGGTCATCGACGATCCAGGTTCGAGGGTTGGTTCGAGGCGGAGAAAGCCGGCAAAAATGGGAGCGGGAGTATAGTCGCGCAACGTGCCGCGAGCTATGCCATCTTGACGAAGATTAGCCCGGATTATTCATGGTCCGGGGAGGAACTCGCGCACTGTGCTGTAGCAGAATTCGCAAGAATTCTGGCGTAACTCGCGTCCACGGCCTGACTTCTTGCGAAGCCAGCTACGGGACCATGAATAATACGGGTTAGGCGTTCAGACGGACGCGTATCGAGCGAGGTTGCGGGGGATAGGGGGCTTACAGGAACAGCCGCACGACGGTTTCCGCCACGCAGGCCGGCTTGCTGTCGCCCTCGACTTCGAAGGTTTGCTTGCACGTCGCTTGCACGCAACCCCGGTGGTCTTTGATTTCCAAAAGCTCCGCGGTCATCCGCACGCGGGCGCCCACCCGTACTGGAGAGGGAAAACGGACCCGGTTGAGCCCGTAATTCAGGATCATCTTGACCCCCTCGATGGTGAAGATCTGTTGGATCAAGGCATTGCACAGCGAGAGGGTCAAAAAGCCATGCGCCACCGTGGTTCCATAGGGCGAGTCACGTTTCGACCGTTCGGGGTCGCAATGGATCCATTGATAATCGCCCGTCCCCTCGGCAAATGCCTGTACCCGCTCCTGCGTGATCTCCACCCAGTCACTGGTTCCCAGCGGATGGCCGACGAGCGTCCGCAGTTCTTCCAGCCCCTTGATCACTCGTACTGCCATGCCGTATCCCATTTCTGTAGGGAACGCCCTCCGTGGCGTTCCGCGTCCCCGTCTGTAGGGAACGCCCTCCGTGGCGTTCCGCGTCCCCGTCTGTAGGGAACGCCCTCCGTGGCGTTCCGCGTCCCCGTCTGTAGGGAACGCCCTCCGTGGCGTTCCGCGTCCCCGTCTGTAGGGAACGCCCTCCGTGGCGTTCCGCGTCCGTCTGTTGCCGCGGCATTCCTCACCTTGAAGCGAGTCGTTGAATTCTAGCGGCCCATCCGCAAGACTCATAGCCCTGGGCGAGCTTAGCGAGCTTAGACTTCACGCGGCCGACAATGAGACATTTTGCCACGAGAAATAAGGTGGCTGGTGGCAGAGCCTAAGCGATGCCCCGGCTAGCCCGGATTATTCATGGTCCGGGGAGGAACTCTCGCACTGTGCTGTAGCAGAATTCGCAAGAATTCTGGCGTAACTCGCGTCCACGGCCTGACTTCTTGCGAAGCCAGCTACGGGACCGTGAATAATCCCGGCTAGATAGCGACCGGGGCATCGCTTAGGCTCTGCCCCAGCCACCGTGAATGTCTCATTCCCGGCCGCGTGAAGTATAGTCCCCCTAGTCGAGACGCCGGGCATTGGTTATTTTCTTGGCATTCAAGCGAAGACCGTCGAAAAAACATTCACGCGAGGGAATCATGAAGCGATTGGGAGTCGTATCACTGGCACTCATGGCCGTAGGCATCGTCGGGGGCGCGGGTTGGCTGCAGCTCGGCGGGCATGAGGCGATCTTGGCCCTCGGCCAAACCGTGACGGAACACCACATCACCCTGTGGGAGCCGCTCACGAGTTACAAGTACAACACGTATGAAAAAATCGCCCTGTTGGCCAACGTGGGCGTCGCCATCGCGGGCCTGCTCTACGCCTTGATGCTCGTGGGCCAGGTCAAGAAGGCCGACCAAGGGACGCCGCGGATGCGGGAGATCGCCTTGGCGATCCGCGAGGGGGCCGACGCCTACCTGTATCGCCAGTTCCGTGTCGTGGGGCTCTTGATCGCGGTGATCACGGGGCTCTTGTACTGGGCGGCCAAATCGGGCGATGCCGCCCCTGAAATCGCCATTGGCCGCGCGGTCGCCTTCCTGATCGGCTCGATCTTCTCGGCCACGGTCGGCTTCGTCGGCATGCGGCTGGCCACGATCGGCAACCTCCGCGTGGCCGCCGCCGCGCAGCACAGTTTCGGCGGCGCCTTGCAGCTTGGCTACCGCACCGGCACGGTCACCGGCATGCTCACCGACGGCCTCGGCCTGTTGGGCGGTTCGATCATCTTCCTGGCCTACGGCGAGCATGCCTACGAGGCCCTGTTGGGCTTCGGCTTCGGCGGCACGCTGCTGGCGTTGTTCATGCGCGTGGGCGGCGGCATCTATACCAAGGCCGCCGACGTGGGGGCCGACCTGGTCGGCAAGGTCGAAGCGGGCATCCCCGAGGACGACCCTCGCAACGCCGCCACGATCGCCGACAACGTGGGCGACAACGTCGGCGACTGCGCCGGCATGGCCGCCGACATCTTTGAAAGCTACGAGGTCACGATCGTCGCCGCCATGATTCTGGGCATCGCCAGCTTCGGTCACAAGGGGGTGATCTTCCCCTTGCTGGTCCGCTCGATCGGCGTGATCGCCAGCATCATCAGCACCGCCAGCGTGCGCGCCGGCGACAAGGGGACCGCCGGCGAGGCCATGAAGAGCGTCAATCGCGGCTTCGTGATCGGCTCGATCATCAGCGTCGTGGGCTTCGTCATCCTGGGTCTGACTTACTTGAAGTTCGACGACACCTACCTGACCGAATACCCCCAGGCCGCCGCCGGGTTTCCCGGCCATACGGTGGCCAACTCCACGGCCGGGCTGCCGCAATGGGTCACCTTCGGCATCACGGATCTCGACATGCGACCGGCCTGGACCTGCCTGATCGGCATCATTCTCGCCGTCGCCCTCAACAAGTGTACCGAGTATTACACCGGCACCGAATACTCGCCCGTCAAGAGCCTGGCCAAAAGCTGCGAGACCGGCCACGCCACGAATATCATCCAGGGCCTCGCCGTGGGATACGAAAGCACCGTCGCGGCGGTGTTCATCATCGCCGGCGCGATCCTGGCCAGCGTCTTGATCTATTCCGACACCAACGCCACCTTCGTGGCCTACGGCGTCGCCATGTGCGGCATCGGCATGCTCACGCTCACCGGCAACACGATCTCGATGGACGTCTTCGGTCCCGTGGCCGACAACGCCAACGGCATCGGCGAAATGGGCTACGACAAGGCGGCCATGGGCGAGGCCCAGTACAAGGAATCGCGCCAGATCCTGGCAGACCTCGACGCCGTGGGCAACACCACCAAGGCCATCACCAAGGGTATCGCCATCGGCTCCGCCGTGATCGCGGCCGTGTCGCTGTTCAACAGCTTCATCGTCACCGTCGGATCGGGCGGCAAGGGCGAGTCGGAAATCATCAGCGCCGACGTTTACACCCACGTCGCCAACCTGCTGACGGTTTCCAACCCGCACCTGTTCATCGGCATGCTGATCGGCGCCTCCGTGCCCTTCTTGTTCAGTTCGATGACGATCCGGGCGGTCGGACGGGCCGCCTTCTTGATCGTCAAGGAGTGCCGCATTCAATTCCGCGACAAGGAAATCTGGGAAGGCACCAAGAAGCCCGACTACGGCCGCGTCGTCGATATCTGCACCGGCGCCGCCCAGAAGGAACTGGTCGGGCCGGCGCTGCTGGCCATCCTGTTTCCGATGCTGGTCGGTTTCGGCCTGGGGACGATCGCCTTGGCGGGCTTCCTGGCCGGGATGATCGTCTCGGGACAGTTGTTGGCCGTGTTCATGGCCAATGCCGGCGGCGCTTGGGACAACGCCAAGAAGACGGTCGAAGACGAGCCCAAGGACATGCAAGCCAACACCGGCAAGGGGAGCGAAAAACACAAAGCCTCGATCACCGGCGACACGGTGGGCGATCCGCTGAAAGACACCGCCGGCCCGGCCATCAACCCACTGATCAAGGTGATGAACATGGTCAGCCTGTTGATTATCGGCCTCGTGCTGCCCTACGATTCGGGACTGATTGGCGAGATGCCCATCGCGTGGCAGACACTGCACTTTCCCAAGGGGGCCCAGTTGCCGGACATGCTGTACTGGGGTGCCATCGCCGTGAGCATCATCGGCCTGATTTGGGCCATCTGGCAATCGAAACGCGACACCGGCGACATCCAATCGTCCTAGCCCGGATTATTCATGGTCCCGTAGCGGGCTTCGCAAGAAGTCAGGCCATGGACACGAGTTACGCCAGAATTCTTGCGAATTCTGCCACAGCACAGTGCGCGAGTTCCTCCCCGGACCATGAATAATCCGGGCTAGGAGTCTGCCCTAGTTGGATCCGTCGCATTGGGTTCTGTAGGGAACGCGCCTTGCTTGCGCTGCGGGTTCGTGTCGAACGTCTTCTGGCGGGACGCGGGCAAGCTCGGCAAGCTCGTCTTGGGCCGCGGCCAGTCGCTGGAGCACGATCTCGCGGCTCGCCCCTTCGGCGAGGACGGTGGCCACGGGTTGACCAGTTCGAAATTGCGTTGCGGGCGCGGGAATGTCGGCGACCGCCGGCCATGAGCGGCCCACGTTCAGGAGCCGAAGTTTTTCGCAGAACTCCGGCGAGGCCACGCTGTCACGGCGGGCAAAGTGAATCCGCTTGCCGTACCAGCGATCGTCGGCGGGCTCCGCCGGCGCCGGTAGCTCCCCTTCGAGGCAGGCCACCATGTGCCGGCCGACGGCCGAACTTTCCGACGCCCAATCGAGGATTTCAGCCGAAGCGGGATAGCGCGGGTTGACCTCGACGGGCCAAACTCGCTCGCCGGCGACGATCGCGTCGACGCCGAACAGCCCAATCAACCCAAATGCGCCGGCCAGGGCCTGGCCAATCTGCTCGAATGTCGCGCGAACCGGCGGCGACAGCCGCAACGGCCCGACCGAGCCGGCGTAACGAAAGCGGTTCTCCCCGGCGTCGCCGCCCGCCAGAAGCTGTTCGGTCACTCCCAATAGCCTGGCCTCTCCACGGGCCGCGACGTAGACCGCCCCGCACGACGGACCCTCGATCCACTGTTGAAAGTAGTATCCTCGATCGCCCGGCGCTTGTGGGTCGGTTGCCCGCGGGTCGGTTGCCCGCGGGTCGGTTGCCCGCCAGACATGCACCTGGTTGCCACCGCTCGAACGTCGCCCCTTATGAAGCCAACCGTGGGATGGCCTTCCCAGGCCGTCTGGAAAAAGTTCCGGCGCCGTTACTCGGCATTCCGGCACGTCCAAGCCCGCTCGGCGTAACGTGTCGCTGGTTTGAATCGGATCGCGTATGCGTCGCAGCACCGACGCGGGGTTTCCCAACAGCGGCCTTGTGGCTGCGATCCGCTCGACGAGCACGGGATGGTTCTCCAGGCCGCCGGTATACATCCAAACGCCCGGCGGCGCCCGCCGCGCGACGTCTTCCAGCCCTGAGGGAAAGTCCGCAACGGCGGTCACCAGGGCGCCATCGCGCAGATCAACGTCGGCGAACAGATCACCGCACACCGGCGCGAAGCCCGCGCGCCGCGCCGATTGCGCGGCCGCTCGGGCGCTGGCGCCCAAAATCAGTAGCGTTTCTCGCATCGCCGCATTCTATACCGCGAGCGGCCGCCGTCACACTAACCCGCAGCGCAAGCAGGTTGTCTGACGTTATACTGCACGCGGCCGAGAATGAGACATTTTGCCACGAGAAAGCGGTGGCTGGTGGCAGAGCCTAGGCGATGCCCCGGCTAGATAGCGACCGGGGCATCGCTTAGGCTCTGCCCCAGCCACCGTGAATGTCTCATTCTCGACCGCGTGCAGTATAGCTCACCGGCAAACGCCGGCCCGGGCGGTGCTAATAGAAGGAGGGTAATTCAGCGTCCGGAGCGTCCGCACACTTGTGGGGGGTGGCAATTAGTCTTGCGCAAACTGTTGTAGCTATTCGACTTGCGCAGTGGATGCGCGCATATGCCAATGACCAGTGCCCAAGGGCAGCGTCCGCACACCAATGGGGGGTACTATGTTGCACGTCGCAAGTAGTTGGTGCCGTTGGCCTTATGGCACGAGCTCCGGATCGCGGCGATATCACTTCGCGCGGGGGCAGCGTCCGCACACTTGTGGGGGGTAACGTACCACGTCACGCTCAAGGCGCTTGGACTGCGGACTCCGACAAACTGGGCTTCAGCCCGCGCCCCTACGCGGCGCTGCCTAGAAACTGAGCACCAAAACCGCCCGCGGCGCCCGCTGAAACGGCTGACCAATCGGAAGAAATCCTTGACGCGAAAATCTGTTTTCTATGGATTTTCATAGGGCTTTTTCGTTTGGCGGTTCCTGCCTCTTGGCTCATCGCGCTCATCGCTTTGGCGGCGGGCTGCCTACGGTTTGAGCAGCTCTGCCCATAAACTAGGCACGACCTCCGCGTGGCAATCCGACATCATTTCGACGGTGGGCGGCCCCACCCGCGATGCCGGGCGCGCGGACTGGCGACCGCCGCGCGCCATAGCGGCCCATTCGGTTAGTATTTTTCGGCGAAATCGCTGCATTGGCCGCCGATGGGCCCGGCTGCGGGCCGATCGCGGTTGCGGACGCCGGAGGGTCGTGATAGCCCCGCCACCGCCGCGGCTGGCCCCGCCGCCCGCCTGCGCAGCCGTGACGTGAAGCAGCAATAAGAAGTGTCATCGTCATAGATACCACGGACCAATGACAACCTGACCTCGAACCCAGTTGTATTCTACCGCTGTACGTTAGTGCGGGCAAGAGGCGGTCGCCAAAAACGCCACAAAAACAGCGGCCCGCTTCAATGCGCCTCCTTCATACGCCCAAAACCAAAGCGATAAATCCCCGCCGTCTCAACGGCGGAACGCCTGTTCTCAATGCCTCGCATCGGGCAGGGATACTCCGTTTCCGGATGAGGCAAAACAAATCCAATCGCTCATTGAGGATTCCAGACCGCCGCTGTTATTGGTAGAATGTACGAGGTGACCAGCAAGATTCGCGAACAACTAATGTGAAGACATCGAGGATCAGGCCTGGCACGGATACCCTGCGTGGGCGTTAGCAGGAGGCAACCGGGCAGGTGATGATATGAAACCACCGAAACCGGTGCTCGACGCGATGCATCATAGGGGTTTTATCACGAAACGCGGACGAAAGCGCCTCGGAAAGGGAGACCCTGTATGAACGCAACACCCTTGGGTGGCGGGACGCCTTATCCGTTTTGTACGCCGATCAGCATCAAGGGCTTTGATGTCTCCTGCGTGGCCCCAAATCCTTTCGGAGGGGGGTTCAGCTTCGGCTCGGATGATGGCAAGATGAAGTTCACTGATGAAGCGGGCGTTTCGTCGATGGACATGAATGGAAGTCGATCCGGGGAAGCGATCAACGGCATCGCCACCGTGAACGTCTCATTCTCGGCCGCATGTCGTCTAGAACGTGGCAATTGGATTCACGGGCGAGCCGGTGCCTCCCTCGACGGCCCAGGGGGCGACCGTCAAGAGAAACGTCCAGCGTCGCAGGTCATTGGCGTGCTCGCCGACTTGCTCAAGGTCGCAATTGTCGAGGATCGGCATCCCCATCGCCACGACGGACACCCAGTGAACGGGCAACTCGAAACCATCGACACCCGACGGCAATACATCGAGCGTCAGATCGCTGCCCACGACGGCGACGTCCCGCTCCTTGAGCCAGGGGAGGCACGAGGCGTGCAGTCCGGCCGAGCCCTTCATCACGTCCCACTCGCCCTCGACTCGCCTGCGCGCCCAACACCCCGTGCGAACCAGCACGGCGTCGCCGCTTTCCACTTTCATGCCGCTCTTGCTCTCCCAGGCATCCAAGTCGCGCGGATAGATCGCGTGCGCTCCCTGCAAGAAACGGACGCCGAACAAGCGCGGCAGGTCCATCAACACGCCGCGAGTGAAGATGCCGTCCTTGATCCGGCCGACGCCGAGCTTCTTGGCGCCGTCGGCGGTCACCTCGCGTTGCGAAAAGCCGTTGTACATTTCGCCCCGGTAGCCCAAGTGGCACAAGGCATCGAGGTGCGTCAGCGCGAAGCCGTGGTACTGCACGCGGTATTCGTCGCTGGCGGAGGCGATCTCGTCTTCCGGTTTGGGCACGCTCATCATCCTCTGGACAAACGGCGCCGCGCCGCCGCGCGGGTCATGGATCAGGTCGGCCGCCAGCGACACGGTGATGCCCTCGTTGACCAGCGCGGCGGCTCGTCGCCGCTTGCTCGGTGTGATCAAGTTCAGCGCGCCGAGTTGGTCATCCTTTCCCCACCGTCCCCAATTCGAGAGCGACTTCATCATGTTCTCGACATCGGACTTCGGCAGCTTCTTGGCGGCCGTCACAGGCTCCGCCGCGTGCCCGACCTGGGCAAGGCAACTCGCTCCAGCGCCAGCAATCACCTTAAGGGCGTTTCTCCGAGTTTGCACGATTTGGACTCCAAGTGTTGGGTGGTCACTCCGCGTTCCCGGCTGCTACGTCTCATTTTAACTGACCGGAATAGGCGGTGCGAGTCCCGGTTTTTTTGGCCCCCAGACCCCGCCCGGAGCCCGCCTCGATCCCGCCCGCGCGCATAATTCTAGAACCCCGCCCCTTTCCTAGGGACCGGTGAGCGCACGAAAAAAGAGGAGCAAGCCCACGCTTGGATAGCGGCTCGCTCCTCTCATCAAAAGGATGGTTTAGCTATCGGCTCCGCAACCCCTCAGACTGACCTTGAAGTTCGGATCAACGAGCACTGCAAGGCCCTCGAGCGGCGCGGCAGCGAGCGGCGTTGCTACCGGACGTGCTGCGCTGGTTGCAATGAGCCAGGGCCGTTTGCCCCTCACGACGTCCGAAAACGCGGAGTGCGCGTGATCGTCGCGTCTCAAGTGCTGGTGCTCTGGATCTTGATCGGCCGCTGGCGCTGCCGGAAGTGTCGGCGCGTGTTTA
>Ga0307372_10000302_pt1 | contig 88092 bp, 68 predicted proteins | sample OX1MG_FD_202533 | JGI IMG/M metagenome (GOLD analysis project Ga0307372, IMG submission 202533) | Soil microbial communities from Risofladan, Vaasa, Finland - OX-1 | ecosystem: Environmental > Terrestrial > Soil > Coastal area > Acid sulfate soil | place: Finland: Risofladan, Vaasa | collected... | reverse complement strand
TCACGGTGGGCCGGCGCTCGCAAACTCGCTGGTCCCACCCTACACTTACAACCATGCCCCCGCACTACCGATTCTGCTCAGTCCGTGCCCTTTGCCACCTCTTCGCCCTCGTGGCGGTCCTTTCCGGCACAGCGCGACCAAGCGTCGCGGCCGAAAACGCGACCGAAAACACGACCGAGGCACGGGCAACCGAAGTACGCCTCTACGAGGCGGTCAAGTTTCTCGCGTCCGACGAACGCGAGGGCCGCGGCGTGGGCACCCACGGGCTCGATCAGGCGGCCGACTTTATCGCGCAACAGTTTGCCGCCACGGGGCTGAAAACGTCGCTCTTCGACGGCGGCCCGTTCCAGAAGTTCAACATGGTCGTGGCCACCGAACTGGGGCAGCCTAACCGGCTGAAACTGCTGCGCCCGGCCAGCGATGAACAACCGGACGGCCAGACCATCGAGCTGAAGCCGGCTGCCGACTTCAACCCCTTGGCCATCGGCGGTGCCGGGCAGTTCAGCCTGCCGCTGGTTTTCGCCGGCTACGGCATCACCGCGAAAGACGAAAAATACGACGATTACGCCGGCATCAACGCGGAGGGCAAAGCCGTGCTGCTGTTGCGGCACGAACCGGAACAGAACAACCCGCACAGCGTCTTCAACGGCACCGACCATTCGGTGTACGCGCCGTTCACGCGAAAGGTCTCGAATGCCTATCAGCACGGCGCCGCGGCCGTCGTTTTTTGCAACGACGAATTCGACCTGAAGAAAAACGTCGAACGGCGGATGAAGCGTTGGCAAGCGGCCGTCGATGAGTTGACCGCCAGCCAGGCCAAATTCAAAGAAATCGCCGGGCCGACGCCGGAACAGGTCGAGCAACAACGGCGGCAGATCGACAAGTTGCTGAAGGAAGTCGGGTCGCAAGGCGAAAAGTTGTGGGCGGAATACGATCCATTGCTGCCGTTTTTTGGAGCGGGCCTGGGCGACGAGGCGCACAAGATGCCCGTGGTTTTTTGCCGTCGCGCCGTGCTCGACCCAGTCGTCAAGGCGGCCCTCGGCAAAACGATTACGGAGCTGGAAAAGCAGATCGACGCGGGACCCACACCGGCCAGCGCCGAGTTGGCGGGATGGCGGCTGGAAGGCCAGATCACGGTCGTCCGCCGCGAAGCCGAAGTCAAGAACGTGGTGGCCGTGCTTGAAGGCGAAGGCCCGCACGCCGACGAAACGATCGTCGTGGGCGCCCACTACGACCACCTGGGCATGGGGGGCGAAGGCTCGCTGGCGGCCGGCGTCAAAGAGGTGCATAACGGGGCCGACGACAACGCTTCGGGCACGGCGGCCCTGATCGAGGTGGCCCGGCGGCTGGCGTCGCGAACGGAAAAACTGCCGCGTCGCGTCGTCTTTCTGGCGTTCACGGGCGAAGAGCGGGGCCTGATCGGCAGCGCTCGCTATTGCCGCGACCCGTTGGTTCCCTTGGACAAAACCGTGGCCATGCTCAACATGGACATGGTCGGACGGCTGGCCGACGACAAGCTGATTGTGCAAGGCGTCGATACGGCCACGGAGTTCGGGCCGGTGATCGACCACCTCGCCGACCGTTACGGCCTGAAGGTCACGAAACAGCCGGGCGGCTTTGGGCCGAGCGACCACTCCTCGTTTTATCCGCACAAGGTGCCGGTGATGCACTTTTTCACCGGTACGCACAGCGACTACCATCGGCCCAGCGACGATTACGAGAAGATCAACTTGCCCGGCATGCGGCGGGTGGCGGAGATGGTGGCGGATACGGTGGTCGAGTTGGCTGAGCTAGGCGAGCGGCCGCATTACCAGGCGGCCAAGTCGAAGCCGCAATTTCGCGGCGGCGACCGGCCGTACTTCGGCAGCATCCCCGACTTCGGCAGCGACGAGCCGGGCTATCATCTGGGCGGCGTTTCGCCCGACTCGCCGGCCGACAAGGGAGGCCTGAAGGCCGGCGACGCCATCGTGAAGCTGGGCGAATACAAGATCGGCAATCTGGAGGATTTCGATGGCGCGTTGCGCAAGTTCAAGGCCGGCGATAAGGTGTCGTTGATCGTGAATCGCGACGGCAAGCAGGTCACGCTGGAAGTGGTGCTCGATCCTCCGAGATGATGTCATTGCCAACCGCGGACCCAGCGGTACGCCAGCCAACACAACAGCGGAAACAGCACGAACACCGCGCCGTAGGTGAAGAACCAGGTCCAACGGCTATAGGGCCAACGGGCCATTCTCTCGATCACTTCGGGCACGAGCCACAAATTGCACCGGCACCATTGTAGCCTGTTGCGCCGGCTGCGGCAGCTTCAGCTCGATCCTCGCCCCGTGCGGAAAGAGTTGACTCAGCTTCAGTACTGCATTCTTTTCACCCACCGGCTGCATTTCGAATCGGGGCCGCTCGGCAAAGGGCGGGCAAAAACTGACATGCCCGGCCGCACTGCGGCTGCCGCGCTCGACGGTAATCGTAATCGTGCCGTGGATCGTCTCTGCGCCATCGGCGGTCAACGCACGGGTCAACTGCTGCAGCACACGGTTTCCGGGCGCCGACGCGGGCCGGCCCGCGACGCGCACGCCGCGCCGCCTGGCAACCGCTTTCCACCAGGCCCAACCTTCCTCGGCGCCGACGACCAGCCAAAAGAACAGAGCCGCCGCCGGCGAACCACTTCGCCAAGTCAGCGACGCGCCCCAAATCGCCAGCCCCAAGCTGGTCAGCAGCAAGGGCGGCAGCTTATCCGAAGGCGAACCGTCGGCCACCGTCCATGCGGCACGCATCATCCAGGCAACCAGGGCCAGCAGCAGGGCCGCCAGCACGGTCTGTCCAAACGTAAGCGTGCGCACGGAATGTACCCAAGTCCGGGCAGCGACTAGGACGCCCGCGGTCAGAAGCCATGCCATGAGCAGCGCACCCACGGCATGCAAAAGCCGCAGCGTCGCTCGGCGCTCGCCGCCCCGGCGCACAGGGAGTCCGGCCGGTGCGTCCCACAATCGGTCTCGCGCATCCGCGGCCACGGCCTTAACCGGCCACCGCCGCGATGCCAGCCGCGTCGAGCAATGCGGCCGCGCCTGCGGTGCTTTCCCAGGTGAAGCTCGGCTCGCTGCGGCCGAAGTGTCCGCCCGCCGCCGTCAACTGGTAGATTGGCCGGCGCAGCTCGAGATACTTGATGATGCCGCTGGGCGTGAGCGGATAGACTTCCCGCACCAGTTCACAGATTCTGCCGTCTTCGAGTTTGCCGGTGCCGTCGGTGTCGATATGCACGCTCACGGGTTCCGAGACGCCGATCGCATAAGCAAGCTGCACCTCGCAACGGTCGGCCAGTTCCGAGGCCACGATGTTCTTGGCGATATGGCGGGCCATGTAGGCTGCGCTGCGGTCGACCTTCGTCGGGTCTTTGCCGCTGAACGCGCCGCCGCCGTGCCGCCCCCAGCCGCCGTAGGTGTCGACGATGATCTTGCGGCCGGTCAGACCGCAGTCGCCGTGAGGACCGCCGACCACGAAGCGGCCCGTTGGATTGACGTGATAGGTGATGTCGCCGGAAACCAGGTCGGCCGGCAAAATGGGCTTCACAATCTGGTTGATGACGGTCCGGCGGATTTCTTCGTGGCTGACCTCGGGCGCGTGCTGTGTGGAGACGACGACGGTGTCGATCCGCACCGGACGGTTTCCATCGTATTCCACGGTCACCTGGCTCTTGCTGTCGGGCCGCAGCCAGCGGATGGTTCCCGCGCGCCGCGCCGCGGTCAGGGCGTTCGTGATCCGGTGGGCCAAGGCAATCGGCAGCGGCATCAGTTCGGGCGTGTCGTTGCAGGCATAGCCGAACATCAGTCCCTGGTCACCGGCGCCGATCTCTTTGCCGGTGGAGGAGTCTTCGTTCACGCCCTGGGCGATGTCGGGGCTTTGCTTGCCGATCATGACCATCACGGCGCAAGTGTCGGCGCAAATGCCCATCTGGTCGTCGGTGTAGCCGACTTCGCGAATCACGCGGCGTACCACGTCGGCGTAATCGACCACGGCACGGGTGGTGATCTCGCCGGCCACGATGGCCGCCCCGGTCGTCACCAGGGTCTCGCAGGCCACGCGGCTGTAAGGGTCTTGGGCGAAGAGCGCGTCGAGCACCCCGTCGGAGATCTGGTCGGCCAACTTATCGGGATGGCCCATGCTGACCGACTCGCTGGTGAACAAATACTTGCCGGAAGCCACAGTTCGATCTCCGTGAGAAAGTGAAATCTTGAGCGGCGCGGTCGGCCGCCGAAGTTGCAAATTATAGGCTGCCGGCGGTGGATGGAGCAAGGCGATTTTTGCCCGGCTCGATCAATTCGTCGTTCCGTTATCACCTGCGGGCACACGAAGCGGCGGGGTTTCGAGTAAGGCACGTCTCGGTGCATGATTACCGGCCGACGCTGCGCGCCTGGTTCGACAACCTGGTCCGCAACCGCGATCGGGCGATCGAGCTTGTCGGCGTAAAGACCTACAACCGCTATCTCGTCTTTTTCCCGGCCTCGTGGCACTACTTCGATCGGATGACCGGGTTCGTGGTGCGGCTGGTCCTGGAGAAGCCCTCACCGACGCAGTAAACCGCCTGGTTCGACCGCAACAGCAAGCGGCCTTGCACCACCGCCGGGCTGGCATTGAAATCGCTGCCGTCCGATTCGATCTCGTTGTGGGCCAGCAGCTCGAATTTCGGTCCTTGTGCCAGCACAAACGTGCCGTTCCGCCGGCTGACCACGTAGAGCTTGCCGTCGGCGGCGACCATCGAGGCGTACACCGGCGAACTGCGGCCGCGACCGCCCCCGCCTGCCAAGCCGCTCAGCCGTTCGCGGTACACCTGATCGCCCGACTGGGCCTTCAGGCAGTAGGCCGTACCCTTGTCGTCGACCCAATAGAGATAATCGCCCAGCACGACCGGCGAGGGAACATAGGAGCCGACGGTTTTTTTCCAGACGAGGCCGCTCTTGGTCACGTCGTCGTGGCCGCCGGCGCGAATGGCCGCGGCGCCGGTCCCGCCAGGCCCGCCGCCGAGGGCATAGATGATTCCCTGCTGCGCGACGGCCGTTGTGTTGGCCGCGCCGCCCAAGGCGTTGGCGAACCAGAACAGCCCGCCGTCTTTCGGATCGAGGCCCCAGATCTCGCCCTGGAGATTCACCACCAACTCCTCTTGCTTGCCGGCATTGACGATCACCGGCGTGCTTTGTGAGCTGCCATAGCCTTTGGTTTCGGTCTTCCACACCTGGCTGCCGGTCGCCGCGTCGAGTCCTAAGATCGCCTGCCCTTCGGTGCTGGCGTTCACGATCAACAGGTTCTTGTAAACAGCCAGGCTGCTGCCGGAGCCCATCCGCATGAAGTCGGAGCCAGTGCCGACGGCGGTCCGCCAAAGTTGGCTGCCGTCGAGGTCGAAGGCGAGCACGCCGCTTTTGCCGAAGAAGACGAATACCCGCTTTCCGTCGGTGGCCGCCGTGTGCGAGGCATAACCGTGTTCGGCGAGCATGCCGCCGTATTGGTCTTCCGGCAGCGTCGCCGGTACGGCTTTTTGCCATAAGGTGGCGCCGTCGTGCAGGCGGACGCAGACGAGGCTTCGCATAAGCTTCTCCTCGTCGCCAGGACTGGAGGGATCGACCCCATAGCCGCTATAGCAAGTGACGAACACGCGGTCGCCGGTCACGATGGGACTGGAGCTTCCTGGGCCGGGCAGAGCGGTCTTCCACGCGATGTTCTTCCCGTCGTTCCAGGTGAGCGGAACATCTTGATCGAGACTGACCGCCAAACCATCGGGACCACGAAAGCGGGGCCAATCGTCGGCAACGGCGCCGTGCCCGACAAGGAACGGAAGCGCAGAGATCAAAACACCGATCGTTTGACGGTAGCGTTGCATGCGAAAATGTCCCGGAGGTTCTGGTTGCTGGTATGTTTGCCACTAGCTTTAGCTGGTGGTTCGGCCCATGAGAAGCAAGTCTTTTGAGCCGGCTTCAGCCGGATTCCAACTTGCGGCTTTAGCCAAACTCTGAGCCATCGCCGATTAAGAAGCCCGGCTGAAGCCGGCTCAGGATCCTTGATGATGCTCCTGCGCCACCAGCTAAAGCTGGTGGCAAACACGGTGGTTGTCGTTGTCGCGGAATACTTCGCCTAGATTCAATGGAGTCCGAGCAGTTGCTTTTGAGTATGCCAAGCCCATCCTCCGTGACGTAGTGCCGCTTGGCCCGGTGACGGTTACATTCTCGCCCGCGGCGGGCTTACTCCAGCCGGTCGAGCGTCTTTTCCAACAGCCGCGGCAGCGACCCCAACGCCCGCAGGTCGGCGGCGATCCGCGGGTGCCCGAAAATGCGGACCCGTTTTACATAGTCGTCGAACTGCTGCTCGGCCAGCGCCCGAACCACGGGCGAAACCTCGCCCAACGGCCGATAGCGGCCCTCTTTGACGAAGTAGACGTCGATGTCGAACTCGACTTCGCGCGTCACCGGCGGGGCGTCGAACAAAACCTCGTGCGGCGCGACGATGCGGCCCAACGCCGTGCTCGCGGTTTCCGCGAACGCCTCGGCGCATTCCGCCAGCCAGGGATACGGCCGCCTCGCCAGCCGCTCATATAGATCGCGTTGCTCGAAGAAGCTATATTGGGCCACTCGCTTATAGAGCCGCCGTTGCGGGCCAAAAAGTCCGTCCAACAGGTCGCTCGCCGGACCCTCGCCGGCCGCGGCGATCAGCTCGTCAATCACCCGCGCTTCGGTCTGGCGAAACGCCCAGTCGAGATCGAGCGACTCGTGCAGCAGATAAAACGCCCGTTGCAGCATGGCGGTGGCCGAGCGCACGCCGTGGTGCCAATAGACCTCGCTGAACATCACATAGCGGGCAAAGACGAGCATTTCGGCCGCCGTCTTCCCCTTTTCGCTGACGGCCAACGCATCGCCCGCCTCGTTCAGACAAAGACTGCCGATCAGCCGACCCTGGTCGAAGTTTCGGCCGTAGGGGACGCCCGCGTGCAGGCTGTCGCGCATCAGGTAATCCATCTTGTCGACGTCGATCGGCCCCGACAGCATGCTGGCCAAGATCTGGCTCTTCTTCCCTTGCGGCTCGTCGGAAAGCAGCGCCACCACGTCACGGGCGTCGATCTGCCAATCGCTCCGCAGGGCATCGGCAATTTCGCCGGTCAGCAAGAAGCGGCCGGCGAACAGCTCATGCCGCGGAACGCCGGGCAAGCGAATGTCTTCGATCGGGTGGCAGAAAGGCCAATGTCCCAAATCATGCAGTAGAGCGGCGACGATGAACAGTTCGGCGTCGGCCTCGTCGATGGCCTTCGCGAAGCGGTCGTCATGCGCCAACTGTTTGAGATACATCAGGGCCAGGCGATAGACGCCCAGGGCGTGCTCGAACCGCGTGTGAATGGCGGCCGGATATACGAGCGCCACCAGGCCGAGCTGGCTGATGCGTGCCAGCCGCCGGAACTCGCTGGCATCGATCAGCCGCCGCACGCGATCAGTGAGCGGCACATCGAGCTCCGGCGGGATGCGCACGAGTCCTCGTCGCGCGTCGAGCCCTGCGATTTCAGGTAGGTCGGCGATTGCCACCGGTTGATTCCTCGTAGGGCCGTGTAGGGTGGGACCAGCGAGCTTGCGAGCGCCGGCCCACCGTGTTCAAGGCGTTAGGCGTTGGGCATCACTTGAACATCGTGCCTAAAGCCTAACGCCCATGGCCTAATGCCTCGATTGCTTGGCATGCCGCATTGTAATCGCGGAAGCGGTTCACCAGAATGCGCCCATGAGCAAGAGCAAGTCCGCCAGCGAGAAGCGTGCCGATCTGAACGCCCTGCGCGACCGGCTGAAAACGCCGGAATCCGCCCAGGCTTTGCGTAAGGGCCTGGCGGACCGGTCGAACCGTGTTGTCGGCAAGGCCGCTGAGATCGTCGCGGAAACCGACGACAAAGGTTTTGAAGACGATCTCAAAGCGGCCTACGCGCGGCTGCTGAGCGATCCCGTGAAGAGCGATCCGGGCTGCTTGGGGAAAACGGCCATCGTCGAAGCGCTCGTCAAACTCGAGTGCCGCGATCTCGATTTTTATCGCGCCGCGGTCCAATATCGGCAATACGAAGGAGTATGGGGGGGCGATGAAGACACCGCGGCGCAACTTCGCGCCGCGGCCGCCATCGGCCTCGTCCTATGCTCCAGCCTGCTGGAGGCGCTGAATCGCTTCGCCGAGATGCTGACCGATCGGAGCAAAATAGCGCGTGCCGGCGCTGCCCGTGCGATCGCGGCGCTCGCGCATCCTGAAGGAGTGCCGCTGTTGCGGCTCAAGCTGTTGTTGGGCGACAAAGAGCCGGAAGTCGTGGGAGAGTGCTGCGCGGCGATGTTGCAGTTGGCGCCCGACGACGGACTGCCTTTGGTCGTCCAGCAACTGGCATCGCCGAATCCCGACGTGGCCCTTCAGGTCGCTCTTGCGCTGGGGGAATCCCGGCATCGCCAGGCGTTGGAACCGCTGAGATCGGCGTGGCGAAGTCAGCCCGATGCCGATACCCGCGCCGCCCTGCTGATCCCCATCGCGCTGTTGCGGACCGCGGAAGCGAACGAGTTTCTGCTATCGCTCTTGCGCGGCCGCGACGCGAGGGCCGCGGCCGACGCGCTTCGGGCACTCAAGATTCACGGCAAGTCGGGCGACCTGCGGCGGCAGATTGAGGAAGTGGTCCGGAAGACGGGCAACTCGCAATTGGTGACAGCCTTTGAGCGGGAATTTGGTCCGGCCGAGCGGTAAATGTTATGATAAACTCATAAGATGAGCGCGCGGGAATTCTTGCAGGTCGATCCTGCCTCATTGCACCTGCCAGGCTCGCGTCGCGATGGCGCCGACCCGGTGAAACTGCAGCGGCAATTCGCGAAATATGGCAACACGATTGATGGAATGCCTCCGCTGGAGGTGAAGCGGGGAAGTGATGGAGATCTCGTCATTTATGATGGAGTGACGCGAGCAACTCGAGTTGCGACGTATCTTCCGGGTACGCTGATTCCTGTCGAGGTGACGGGGAATCTGAGGGGACCGGTCGGCGCATTGTCAACAGTGGGAGACAAAATATGAATGGTTGCGTATCACTGCGCCGGGAACTTCTTGCCGCGGTGGAGGAAATCAGTCTTATCCGACCAGATTGGCGACTGGGGCAACTGGTCGCCAACCTTGCTACGACCGCCGGTCGGTTAGACGCCGGGGCGGTGTGGGAGCTCGACGACACGGAAGCCCTGGCCGCAGCAAAGGTCTTGATTGAGCAGCATCGTAGCGCCGCCGCCGCTGAAATCGCCGAGCCTGCGGCTATGCGTGGCGGTCGCGGAACCTAAGAGCGCCAGAATTGTCAATCCGAGCTTGGTTGTTGCTCGGGTTTGAGCAGCCAGTGCGCCGAACCACAGCCAAGCCCGATGAGCGGCGTTGCCAACAGCACCGCGGCGGTTTGCAGCCGCATTTGCCCTGCGGCCATCCCGAAGCTCAGTTTCAAATCTGGCCCGACGTTCGCCAGCATTTGTACGTTGCCCGCAGCAATCTGCAGGGAAACTATCGCCGGAATCGAACAGCCTAAAAAGAACGCCCGAAACTGGCGCGTGCCGCATACAAGGCCAACCACGGTCAACGCCGGTATTGCCAATTGAGCGAGGATCATGAACGTGCCAGTCACCCAACTCGGATCTGGGACGATCGTCGCAAGGGCGAAGCCGGCCGCAGTCACCACACCGAGCATCATTCGTAGGGAGAATTGAGGCCTCGTCATAGATATATTGTTTACCGTAACGCCTTTATGCCGCGCATGCGGAATGGCTGCAACAGATGTCGACCAGCGGCGACAGAAGCTCGAATGTGCGATCTGTGGCGCCGAGTTGACTTAAAACGAGCCGCCGCGCGCGTTGACCGAGAGCCTCGGCGAAGGAGCGGTCGGTAAGGCAGCGACGCACAAATTCCGTCAGCTCGCCGGCGTCGGCGACGACGGCGGCGGCACGTCCGGATAGCATCTGCTCGACAATGTCGCGGAAGTTGCGGGTGTTGGGGCCGAAGCAGACGGCGGCGCCGTAGGCGGCCGGCTCGATCATGTTTTGCCCGCCACGATTGCCCAGGCTGCCGCCGACAAATGCGATGTCGGCCGTTCCCCACCAGGCCCCCAACTCGCCAATGGTGTCGACCAGCAGGACCCGCGCGGCCGGACGCGCACCTTCCTCATCCAGGCGACTGCGACGCTGCCAATCGAAGCCCGATCGATCCAGCAAGGCGGCCACCGCGTCGAACCGCTCGGGGTGACGGGGCACGACTAACAGCCGCAACGCAGGGTGCTCGCCGGCGAGCGCATCATAGGCCGACAAGGCCGCTTGTTCTTCGCCTTCCTGCGTGCTGCCGGCCAGAAAAACAACGTCGCCGTCAACGATGCCTGCCAGACGGCGCAGCCGCACCGTGGCCGCGTTCTGGCGATCGGTCTGCGCGCCGTCGAATTTCATCGAACCGGTGACGCAGACGGTGCCCGGCGCGGCGCCCAGCATCAAGAACCGTTCGGCATATTCATCGTTCTGCACGGCAAGCAGTTCGAGTCGCGAAAGCGTCCGGGCGATCAGCCGGCGCATGCGACGGTAGCCGTTGAAGCTCCGCTCGCTCAGCCGGCCGTTGACCACGGCCACGCGTGCATTACTGCGGCGTGCCGCGGCGATCAAGTTGGGCCACAGCTCCAGCTCCGCCAACACCAGGCACGTCGGACGGATGCGGCGCATCGCCGCCGCCACCGCCCAGGTGAAATCGAGCGGACAATAAAAGACCGTCAGACTCGGATACTTTTTCTGCGCCGTGGCGAATCCGGTGGCGGTGGTGGTCGACATCACGCACCGCCAGCCCGGCTGCCGCCGCGTGATCTCCACCAGCAGCGGGACGAGTAGATTCACCTCGCCCACGCTCACGGCATGAAACCAGACGCAAGGTCCGTCGCCGCTGCGCCGTGGCACAAGGCCAAACAGTTTTTCCAGCCAGCCGCGGCGATACTTGCCGTGTGCGATCACCCGATAGAGCAGCTTGGGCGAAGCCAGGGCGATCAGCGCGAGGTAGAGGAAATTAAAAAGGTAACGCACTGTCGGGCATCCTTTCCCGCTGGCAGTTCTTGTCCCCAATTTCAGATTGCGTCCGCCAATCCAAAATCCAGAATCGAAAATCCAAAATTGCGCAATGGTGGGCCGGCGCTCGCAAGCTCGCTGGTCCCACCCTACACCAGCCCGCCCATCCGCATGTGGCAGTTCTTATACTTCTTGCCGCTGCCGCAGGGACACGGATCGTTGCGGCCGACCTGCGGGGCGCGGTTGCGGATCGGCTCCGATTTTTGCGGCGTGTCGGAGCCGCTGATGGCCTGCGACTGGTCGTCGCCGATCATGCTGCTGCCCGGCGGCGGCGAGTCGTGCGTCGCCTGGCTGGCCACCCACGTCGAACCGACAAATCCTTCATCGAGTTGCTCCACGCGGAAAATGAGATCGGTGACGCGCTCGCCGACTGAGGCCCACATCTGCTCGAAAATCCGCATCCCTTCGCGCTTGTACTCGACCTTGGGATCGACCTGGGCATAGCCGCGCAGGCCGACGCTGGAGCGAAGGTGGTCCATTGCCAGCAGGTGGTCTTTCCAGGCGGTGTCGAGAATCTGCAGGAGCAAGGCCCGCTCCATGCGGCGGATTTCCGGCCGAAAATGGTCCTCGACGGCGGAGGAAAGCTTTTGCTCCACAGCCGCACGGTCGAGATCGGCCAGCTCGTCCGGGCTGATGTGGCAGGCGTAGGTTTGCTCCAGCCACTGCGTGAGCGAACTGATGGCGCCGTTACCGCCGGTTGCCTGGACCAACGTCCGGCCCGGATGATGGTCTTCGGCAAACACCTTCGTGACCTGCTCTTGAACCGCGACCAGCGCTTCGTCGGCCTGCCGCTGATATTCGCGGCTGTGGTCGAGCAGCAGCGCACGGATTTCGTCGCGCTGCTTGTTGCGGAGGTCTTCCAAGTCGAGATCGACGTGGAACCGCTGGCGCGCCCAGGCGACCAGCCGCTCGCGGTCGTAACGCTTTTGCCCGGTGGCGTCGCGGGTGGTGAAATGATACAGCCCGGCCAGCACGGGGTATTCGGTCTCTTTTTCGGCGTAAGTCTGCTCGGCCTTGCGACGCACGAGCTGCTTGAACGGCTCGACTTCCAGGCCGCGGACCTCTTCCGGGTCGAGCTGAAAGCCGAACTTGTAATGCACCCAGCCGCAGGCGGTGCGCAGGCCAAAGTCGGGGTCGAGAAACCGCTTCCCCTCCGCGAGGTCGATTTTTTGCAGAGCCTCACGGGCCTTGGCGATGAGCACTTCGCCGATTTCTTCGCGTGGAATCTTCTTCAGGTCGCGGTCGCGCAGGTTCAGCTTCCAGCGCGTGTTGACCAGCTTGGCCAGCGCCTCCCAGCTCCATTCGTCCTGTTCGGCGTCTTCGGGCAGGTTCTCGTCGATCGCCTCCAGCACTTGCCCTTCGGCCTTCCGCTCGGCTTCGTCCGTGGCCTGCCGCTCCGCCGTGTCATAGTCGAGACCGCGGAAGTCGTTCGGTTCCAGCTCGATGCCCAACTCGCCGCCGGCCCATTTGGCGAAGGTGGTAGCGCCATAGTCCTTCGACAAAAAGTCGTCGAGGAAGCGATCGACCTGCTGATCGATCATCTCCTGCACCTTCAGCTTGCAGTTCACACCATCCAAAATCTGTTGGCGGAAACCGTAGACCCGCTTGCGCTGCTCGTCCATCACTTCGTCGTATTCGAGCAGGCTTTTGCGGGTTTCGAAGTTGCGCTCTTCCACCTTCTTCTGGGCGCCTTCGATGCGGCGCGTGACCATCTTGCTTTCGATGGCCTCGCCTTCCTGCATGCCCAGCCGCGTGAGGATGTTCTTCACCCATTCGCCGGCGAAGATCCGCATCAGGTCGTCTTCGAGCGAAAGATAAAAGCGGCTGGAACCTGGGTCGCCCTGGCGGCCGCAGCGTCCGCGCAACTGCAGGTCGATGCGGCGGGCTTCGTGCCGCTCGGTGCCGACTACGTGCAGGCCGCCCAGCGTCTTCACCGTGTCGCCTTCGGCCTTCATCTGCTCGCGCTGCTCGATCTCGGCGATGAGCTGCGTCCATTCGCTTTGCGGCACGTCGAGCCGGCTTTCGTACGTGTTCTGCAGGATGGCCCAGGCCATCGTCTCCGGATTGCCGCCCAGGATGATGTCGGTGCCGCGGCCGGCCATGTTGGTGGCGATGGTCACGGCGCCTTTGCGGCCCGCCTGGGCGATGATCTCCGCCTCGCGCTGATGGTGCTTGGCGTTGAGCACCTCGTGCTTGATGCCGCGGCGCGAAAGCATGCCGCTCAGCCGCTCGCTCTTTTCGATGGAGATCGTGCCCACCAACACCGGGCGGCCGCGGCGCTCCAAAGCTTTGATCTTGCTCCGCTCGATCCAGCGGCGTTCCTTCTCGTCGTGGGGCTGAAACTCGATGCGTTTGTCTTCCTCTTTGGTGACGGTGCCCGACAGGATGGCGCCGTCGGCAAGCTGCACGGCGTCCCATTTGTTCAGCCGCTCGATCTCGGAGACGATCGCCTCGAACTTCTCGCGTTCGCTGCGATAGATCACGTCCGGGTAGTTGTCTCGCGACATCGGCCGATTGGTGGGGATGGCCACCACGTCGAGCTTGTAGATTTTCCAGAACTCCGTGGCCTCGGTCATGGCCGTGCCGGTCATGCCGCTGATTTTGTCGTAGAGCTTGAAGAAGTTTTGCAGCGTGATCGTGGCGTAGGTCTGCGTCTCTTCCTTGACGCGGACGCCTTCTTTGGCCTCGACGGCCTGGTGCAGCCCGTCGCTCCAGTTTCGGCCCGGCATCAGACGGCCCGTGAACTCGTCGACGATCACCACTTCGTCGCCGTCAACCACGTAGTTCACGTCGCGCTTGTAGAGCCAGTGGGCCTTCAAGGCGTTGTCGATCAGGTGCGGCCACTCCATGTGTCCGGCCGTATAAAAGCTTTCGACGCCCGCCAGTTTCTCGGCCTCGCGCACGCCTTCGTCGGTGAGATGGACGGAGTGCTCCTTCTCTTTCACCTCAAAATGCACGTCTTTCTTAAGTTGCCGGGCGATCTTGTCGGCCTTCGGATAACGGGTGACGTCGTCGTGGGCCGGGCCGGAAATAATCAGCGGGGTGCGGGCCTCGTCGATGAGGATGTTGTCGACCTCGTCGATAATGGCATAGTGCAGCTTACGTTGGGCCTGCTGCTGGTCATCGGGCCAGCGGTCGTCGCCTTTGGCGGCCGGCTTCATGTTGTCGCGCAGGTAGTCGAAGCCGAACTCGTTGTTCGTGCCGTAGGTGATATCGCAGTCATACGCCCGTTGCTTTTCACCGGGTTCGATGCCGGAATAGACCGCGCCCACGGTCAGCCCCAGGCCCATGTAGATCGGCCCCATCCATTCCATGTCGCGGCGGGCCAGGTAGTTGTTGACCGTGACCACGTGAACGCCTTTGCCGCCCAAGGCATTGAGATAGGCGGGCAACGTGGCCACCAGCGTTTTGCCTTCGCCGGTGACCATTTCGGCGATGGCGCCGGAATGCAGTACCATGCCGCCCAAGAGCTGCACGTCGTAATGCCGCAGCCCGATCCAGCGGCGGCTCGCTTCGCGGCAGACGGCGAAGGATTCGACCAGCAGGTCGTCGAGCGTCTCGCCGGCGGCCAGCCGCTTGCGGAATTCGACGGTCTGGTGGCGCAACTCCTCATCGCTCATGGCCTTGTACTTCGGCTCCAGAGCGTTGATGGCGTCGACTTTAGCCTGCAACCGCTTGATATATCGGGCGTTCGACGAGCCGAACACCGACGTAATGGCGCGTTCGATGCTGGTCGCGAGACCACCAAAGATCGCGCCCAAAAGGTCCCAAACACGTTCTAATACTTCCATGGTCCGCTTTGCGTGCCCCGGTGAGAAATCGCCGCTCCTGCGACCGGCAACCGACGACGGTTCTGTAGGCGCAAGGTTATCCGGCGAAGTAGTTTACAGCTTTTGACGTATGCGGTCAAGGTGGTGATGAGCGAAGAAAGATGAGGGATGAGGGATTGAGAGATGAGAGATAACGGGGCGGTGGTTTGAATTCGGTCATGACCCACATCCCTCGTCCTTCATCGCTCATCCCTTCACCGACTTGCCAGACGAAGTTCATTTTGCCAATCTCTAGTCACGTTCCACCGGCAAACAGACATCGTGCAGCACCCTCACCACAGCAGCGATATTCGCGGTCAGTTGATCTTTCTTGGCACCGGCACCTCGGTCGGCGTGCCGATGGTGGGCTGCGCGTGCGCGACCTGCATCAGCAATGATCCTCGCAACAGCCGCCTACGGTGCGGGCTGGCGGTGGGGTTGCCCGACGGGAACTTGCTGGTCGATACGCCCACCGACCTCCGCACCCAATTGCTCCGCGAGCGGTTGGGGACGGTCCACGCGGTGCTTTACACGCACGAGCATGCCGATCATTTATTCGGCCTCGACGACCTAAGATTGTTTCCATTCTACCTGGGGCACAAGCTGCCGCTCTATTGCGAAGCGCGGGTCGAAGCCCGCATCCGCCGCTCGTTCGACTACGCGTTCGAGAGCGACGCCGAGGCGTTGCATCCCGGTGCCATACCTCATCTTACGATCACGCAGATTACCACCGCACCGTTTGATCTGCTGGGCGCGAGGGTGACGCCGATTCGCCTCCGGCACGGCCGACTGGGAGTGCTCGGTTTTCGATTTGGCGACATCGCCTACTGCACGGACACCAACGGCATTCCCGACGAAAGCTGGCCGCTCTTGGAAGGACTCGATGTGCTCGTTCTCGATGCTTTGCGGCCGCGACCGCACGCCACGCACTTCAGCCTCGACGAAGCCGTCGAAGTCGCACGGCGTGTGGGCGCCCGGCGGACGTTGTTTACGCATATCTCGCACGAGTTGGAGCACGCGGCGACGAGTGCGTTATTGCCGCAGGGCATGGATCTGGCCTACGACGGTCTAAGGATTCCGCTGGGATGATAGTGAACAAAGACGAACTGTTGGCCAAGCTCAGGCCGTTCGGTCAAGAGCACCTGCTGGCCTTCTGGGAGATGCTTGACGCCGCGCAGCGCGAAAAGCTGAACGGCCAGATTGCGGCGATCGATTTTCAGCGCCTCCAAGAGAATCTCCGCACGACAAAACCCGGCGAAGACTGGTCGGCGTTGGCCCGTCGCGCCGTCGGACCGCCGGCCATCCGGTTGGGACGCAGCGACAACCGGTTTTCGACGGTCGAAGCGCGCGAGGTCGGTGAAGCCTCCCTGCTCGCCGGCCGTGTCGGAGTGATATTGGTTGCGGGCGGGCAGGGAACGCGCCTGGGCTTCGACCATCCCAAGGGAATGTTTCCCATCGGGCCGGTCTCGGGCGCGACGCTCTTTCAGATTCTGCTGGAGAAGGTGCTGGCGTCGAGTCGCCGTTATGGCGCGACGATTCCGCTTTACTTGATGACCAGCCCGGCCACGCACGATGAAACCATCGCGTACCTCAATGACCACCATCGCTTTGGCATACCCGCACACGATCTGACCGTTTTCTGCCAGGGAACGATGCCGGCGGTCGACGCCGAGTCGGGCAAGGTGTTGCTGGCCGCACCGGACAGCCTGGCGCTCAGCCCCGACGGGCACGGCGGAATGCCGGCGGCGTTGCGGGCATCCGGCGCGCTGGCCGACATCCACCGCCGGGCCATCGAGCACCTGTTTTACATGCAGGTCGATAATCCGCAAGTCGTCGCTTGCGATCCGGAGTTCGTCGGCTATCACCTGTTGAGCGAGTCGGAACTTTCGACCAAAGTCGTGGCCAAGACGACGCCGCGCGACCGGATGGGCAATGTTGTCTCGGTGGACGGCCGGGTGCGGATCATCGAATACAGCGACTTGCCCGACGACGTGGCCGAGCAGCGTTTGCCCGACGGCTCGCTGAAGCTCTGGGCGGGCAGCACGGCGATGCATGTCTTTGCGGTCGATTTGCTCGATCGCGCCAGCCGATCGTCGGGCGTACTGCCGTATCATCTGGCCCGCAAGCGAGTGCCTTACATCGACGATCGCGGCGGGTTGGCGGACCCCGTCGAGGCGAACGCGATCAAGTTCGAGCAGTTCATTTTTGACCTGCTGCCGGCCGCGCGAAACCCGATCGTCGTCGAGGTCGATGAAGCGACGGAATTTGCCCCCGTCAAAAATGCCCCCGGCGCCGAGCGCGATTCGCCCGAACGGGTGCAGGCCCAAATGATCGCCCTTCACCGCCGCTGGCTGCAGCAAGCCGGCGCCAGCGTCGCGCCCGGCATCGCCGTTGAGATCAGCCCACTTTTTGCTCTCGACGCCGAGGAGACCGCTAGGAGAATCACGCGCGATATGGCGATAACGTCGGACCGATCCCTCCGCTAGAATGCGCATCTGCTGAGATCGAAGACCCAAGACCGAAGGCCCAAGACCGATGCTTCACGCCATCATCATGGCCGGTGGATCCGGCACACGCTTCTGGCCCGAAAGCCGCGACCTGCGGCCCAAACAGCTTCTGCGCGTCGTCGGCGATCGCTCGATGATTCAGGCCACCGTCGATCGGCTTGACGGGCTCGTGCCGCCCGAACGAATGTTGATCGCCACCAACGCCAAGCTGGCCGGCGTGGTCGCCGAGCAGTTGCCGGAATTGCCGGACGAAGCCATTCTGGGCGAGCCGTGCAAGCGCGACACGGCGCCGTGCATCGGCCTGGCGGCATTGATCGTCAGCCGCCACGACGCGGAAGCGACCATGGCCGTCATGCCCTCCGATCACGTCATCGGCCCCGACGCCGCATTCCGGCAAGCGATCGAGTTTGCAGCGGCGCTGGTCGAAGAACGTCCCGGCCGCATCGTGACCTTCGGCATCCGACCGACCTATCCGGCCGAAACCTTCGGCTATATCGAGCGCGGCGATCGTCTGGAAACGGCCGCCGCCGTCAAGTTCAAGTCGCTGGCGCCCGCTTTTCGAGTGCGGCAGTTCCGCGAGAAGCCCAAGGCCGATGTGGCGAGAGCCTACGTCGATTCGGGCAACTTCTACTGGAACTCGGGCATCTTCGTCTGGCGGGCAGCCACCATCCTGAACTCCCTGCGGCAGCACCAACCCCCAATGTTCGACCATTTGCAGCGGATTTCCGAGGCCTTCGGCCGGCCCGATTATCAGGCGGTGCTCGACCGTGAGTTCGCGGCCATCCGTGGCGTCTCGATCGACTACGCCGTGATGGAACACGCCCAAGACGTGGCGGTGATCGAGGCGCCGTACGGCTGGGATGATGTGGGAAGCTGGCAGGCTCTGGCCCGACTGCACGGCAGCGACGAAAACGGCAACACAGTCCTCGGCAAGCACCTCGGCGTCAACACGTCGGGCACGATCGTCCGCGGCCCCGCCGACCACCTGATCGTCACGTTGGGCCTGAAAGACTGCGTCGTGGTCCACACGCCCGACGCCACGCTGGTGGCCAACAAGCACGACGAAGAATCGATCCGCCAGGTCGTGAAGCTTTTGCAGGAAAAAGGTTGGAAGGAATATCTTTGAAAATCGGAAAGAAGGGCTGGCGCTCATGCATGCACTCGGCACTGGTCGCCAACTTTTTGTCGTTACTTCCCCTCTATCTGAGACCACCGCCGTAGGGCACTCGGCCCTTTGCTTCCACCGCGGCGTTCCAACGAGCACATATTGCGGCGAGCCGTTCCTCAGAATCATCTTCAAATGCCTCGACTAATTCGCGTTCTTCTTCGTTCAACGAGAGAACCTCGAAGATGCAGTTGCAAGTGGTGATGAAGTCGCTACAGAAGGGGCAGAGTTCTCTATTGCAAAACGGCTCATGAAATTGACCCGCCGATGTGCCGCAACTCGGACAGAGAGATCGCATAAAGTGGCCGTTCACCGCGTGTGCCCAGCAAGATCGCTCAATTGGTTAGACCTGTTTTGGAAAAAACCATTGCCTACGCGATCCGATAGTCGGAGCTGCTTTAGGAATCAACGGTTGCCGACGCACCGAGTCCAAGTTCCTCCAGCGAAGTGGCCGTCATCAACGCACGCGCGAGTTCTTTTAGCCGATCGCTTGGCCAAGTCTGTAGCCGGTCCACGGCGGCTGGCGGCAATGGGCCGAAGCGGGCTTCGAGTTGGTCGCGCAATAGCTCTCGCTGCCCTTTCAGCACTCCACGCAGCTCGATGTGATCAAAAAAATCGAGTTCCATCGCTTGCACTCCTGGATCCGGATGATTGCGCACCATATCCTCAAACTTTTGCCGCTGCTCTTCGTCCGTCGGAAAATAGGCACTCAGGCATTCGCAGAGCAACGTCTTGCGATAAGCGTTTTCAGGGCAATGCACGAGTCGTTCGAGGGCCTCGCCCGCCAACGCTATTTTCCGCTCTTTGGGCACCCGCATCAAGGCCGCCAAGGCGACGCCCAGCCAATTATCCTGCCGGACGAACTGCTCCCCATCGAGGGCCGGCAGCCCGACATACGGATAATCGAAACGCACGAGCCGGTGTCCCCAGAAATGCTCCTCGTAGGCGTCCCAGCCAAGGCCCTCGAGGCCAACCCGCAAATAGAGTCCGATCGGCAGCACCGGCAAGTCGTACCTCCGGCGTAGCGGCTCGTAGTAGTGAAACATCCGGCGGCGCAATGGCGCGACCGTGTCGGCAGCTTCGATCTCGACGTGAACCAGAGCCAGCCAACTCTCCACCGACCGCCCGTCGGGGCCGGGCACGGCTTCGAGCGTCGGCAACTTGGCGAGGACATCCACGTAACGGCTCTCGCCTTCGAGCGCATCGCTGACAATCTCCTTGTCGAGCCATTCGGCGCGGCCAAAGTCGAATCGGGCGGCCCAAGTGGGGAAGAAGAGCCAAAAGAACTCGGCGAAGAATTCTTGCAGCAGCTTCTTGAAACGCGGATCGTGCATCTGACTTATTCCGCCTCCGACTCCCCCAAAAACTCCGCCAGCCGCTCCATCTCGAAGCGGCTGCCGACGTAAAGCGGGGTCCGCTGGTGCAAGTCGCCGGGCACCAGGTCCAAAATCCGCCGCCGGCCGTCGGTGGCCAGCCCGTCGCCCTGCTCGGCCAGAAAGGCGATCGGGTTCGCTTCGTAGAGCAGCCGCAGTTTGCCTTCGCCGTAGCGCTGCGTGGGCGGGTAGAGAAACACGCCGCCTTTGAGCAACGTGCGATGAAAGTCGGCCACCAGCGAGCCGATATACCGCGACGAGTAGACCGCCCCGGCGTCGCCCGATTGCAGCCAGTGCAAGTAGCGGCGGCAACCTTCGGGAAAGCTGGCCGCGTTCGCCTCGTTGACGGAATACTGGTTGCCGCGCGGCGGCATCTTCAGGTTGGGGTGGCTGAGCACGAAGGCCCCGATCGACAAGTCGAGCGTGAAGCCGTGGACGCCGAAGCCGGTCGAGTACACCAGCATGGTCGACGAGCCATAGAGCACATAGCCGGCGGCCACTTGCCGGTGCCCCGGCTGAAGCACGTCGGAGGCCGGGTCGGCGGTGTTGCTGACATTGCGGCGGAAGATCGAAAAAATCGTCCCCACGCTCACGTTCACGTCGATGTTGCTGGAGCCGTCGAGTGGGTCGAAGACCACGATGTATTCGCCATGCTGCGGGTTTTCGAGCACCACGACCGGCTCTTCGTTCTCTTCGGAAGCGAGCACGCCCACGTTGCCGCGATTGCCCAGGGCGTGCAGCAGGGCCTGGTTGGCGAACACGTCGAGCCGCTGCTGTTGCTCGCCGTGAACGTTGGTTTCGCCCGCCGCCCCCAGCATTTCGCTCAGCCCGGCCCGACGCACTTGGGCGGCCACAATCTTGGCGGCCAGCGTGATGCCGCACAGCAGCCAGGAGAAATCGCCGCTGGCCCGCGGGTGACGCAAACGCTGTTGGTCGAGAATGAACTGGGCCGCGGTCATCGGACTGCTGGCGATCATCGGAGCACCTCACAGAGAAGGGAATCCGGACGTGAAGGGGACCAGACGGCATTATGCAGGTGACTTCGCCGCCTTGGAAGGGCACGCCGCGGCGCCGTCCGCAGGCCCGGTGGTCGAGGAAGCTCCGGCTGCGGGTCGACACGGGTTTGCAGAAGAAAAGAGGCCATCTCGTCAGATGGCCTCGAGCATCGGCCGCCAGCGGGTTGCGTGCCGGCACATCGGCCGCAGAGTGCAGGTTGTGCCGTCCGGCATCGACCACCGCGGGTTGCGGTTACGAAGTTAAACAGAAACGGCTGAAAGCTCCAATAGCAGTTTTTCATTTTAACTCGACATCGCAAGCGCCGCTTTGTAGGCTGGGCTGGCTTGATAGCGTTCCCGCCTGCGTGATACGCACCCAGTTTTGGCACAGTGTACTTTGCAACAACTAGCCCTGTTCGCGGCCGTCAGTGGCTGTTTGTTCTTCCCGGTTACTGGTGGGTGAGCTGGCTGCACCGCCGAGACGGCTTCGGTTGGACGTTGCGGCTTACCCTGGGGTTCGTGTGGTCGTTCGCCCTGTTCAGCCTGCTGGGCGGGCCGTTTCTGTGGTTCGGCGGCAGTTTTGCCGCGTTTTCCTGGATGCTGGGTGGGTTGTGGGCCTTGTTTGTCCCGCTGAGCTGCTGCTTGTGGTGGCGCACGCGGCACCTCCTTCCGCCGCCGAGGGCACTTTTTGATTCGCATCTGGCAGGGCAAGGCCGTGATGCTGCACCTCGCGTTTCCGCTGATGGCCACGTTGCTGATCCAATTATCGCGGCAGGTCAGCGTGCGCCTCTGGCTGTCGCTCGTGGCGGCCGTGTGCTGCGCTCTTGGCTTCAGCTCGTCGTCGATCTTTCTCGGCTTGGCCCTGATCTCTTGTCTGTCACTTGCCTTGGTCGCCACGATGGAGAGCGGACGAATCACGTTTTTGGCGTTGGCCACGGCAGCATGCCTGCCGCTTGTCGGGGAGGGTGCGGCAATTCTCGCCGACACGCATCTCGGCGTGGCCATCGCCGGCACGGCAATGCCCCCGGGGCGAGCAGACGACAGCTTGGCAATTCTGGGTCCGCTATTTGTTGTTCGACTGTCTCCGCGGCGGCTGCGCCGACGTGCTGTGGATCGTTTCGCTGCCGCTCGCGGCCCTGTTGCTCGGCGAGCCGAGACGTCTCGCCTTTCCGATCTATCATCCCCTCGTGCTGCTCTTCGGGCAAAACCTGATGAAGGTGCCGCCCGACCTGATCGCCATTGCCCGGCGGTTGGAGGCCGACCCCGACATCCCGAGCGGCACGTGATCTTGTGCGGCGAAGAGGTGACGTCGTTTTTGACCCCCTGGTCGCCGCGTTTTCGCTACGTCGTCACCCGCACGTTCTATCTGCCGTGTGGCGGCCTCAACCCGGAGCTGCGCGAAGGGAGCGAGAGGTTCTTCTTGAACATGGCGGCACACAACGGCAGATTTGCCGAGGCGGCTTATCGCGCACGGCTGGTTCTGGGCCATCAGCGGCCCATTCCGGCGGCGGTTTTGGCGGGGAGCGTGAAGTTCCGCCTTCCGCCAATTGCCGACCTGCACCGATTGGCCGACGTGCCCGAGCTTCTCGACCGCTACCATGTGGAATACATCATCACGTCGCCGCCGCTCTGGCTCGAAGACCCGGACCGCGATTCGTTGGCAGCCACGTTGCTCGCCCAGCGCGATGAACTCTTTCGCGAATTGGGATTTGAGGAAGTGCATGCCGGCCACGAGCATTCGCTATGGCGGCGTTCGGCGTCGGCAGCGACTGGCACGCGGCCCTCGCGAACGCTACCCTACAAGCTTCCCGCGCGCGGCGACGCCCGTCGCCGGTTCTCGCCAAGTTCTTCACCGTAGAGATCGTATCATGCACGCTTCCAGGCGCCGTGGACTGCTGGTTGCCGTCGCTTGCCTTTTTGGTTTGCCGCTCGCCGCCGCTTGCTTTTTTTCTTTGCCGCTCGCCGGCAAGCAAGCCAAGCAGCCCGGCGACGAAGCCAAAGAACCCGACGAGGGAAGCAGCGAGGCCGGGCATTCGTTGCACGGCGCCGTGTTCGACGAAGGGCCGCGGCAACGCGCCTACCTGATGGGCGGCACCGGTTCCGTCTCCCTGAAGATCACCACCAAGTCGCCCGAAGCGCAGCAGTTCTTCGATCAGGGCCTGGGCCAGCTCCACGGCTTTTGGTATTTCGAGGCGGAGCGTTCGTTCCGCCAGGCTGCCGCGATCGATCCGGACTGCGCGATGGCCTATTGGGGCATGGCCATGGCCAACCGCGAGAACGGCAAGCGGAGCCGCTGCTTCATCGCCGAGGCCGTCAAACGCAAGGCAGCCGCCACGCCCTACGAGGCGGCCTGGATCGACGCACTCGAGCATCACTTCGCTCCCGGCCCCGACGGCCAGCCGCAAGACGACCGGCAGCGCCGGCGTCAGCTTGTCCGCGCCCTGGAAGAAATCGTGCATGAACATCCGGAAGAGATCGAGGCCAAGGCTTTCTTGGCCCTATTGATTTGGGAGAACAGCGGCTACGGCATCCCCATCGCCAACTACGAAGCCGTGGCGGAGCTGCTGCGCGAAGTCCACGCCGTCAGTCCCATGCATCCGGCCCACCACTACGTGATTCATCTTTGGGACAACGATAATGCGGCGCGGGCGCTGCCGTCGGCGGCAGTTTGCGGGCCGTCGGCGCCGTCCATCGCCCACATGTGGCACATGCCGGCACACATGTATTCGAAGCTAGAGCGCTACGCCGACGCCGTCTGGTGTGCGGAGGCCGCGGCCCGCGTCGATCACGCCCACGCGCTCCACGACCGTGTGATGCCCGACCAGATCGACAACTACTCCCATAACGGCGAGTGGCTGGTCGAGAACCTGACCTTCATCGGCCGCGTGCGCGACGCCGTCGACGAGGCCGCCCACCTGGCCGAGCTGCCGCGCCACCCGAAATACAACAGCATGACGAGCGGTTCGGGCACCAGCAAGCTTGGCCGGCGCCGCCTGCTGGCGATCTTGCCGCAGTTCGAGTTGTGGGACGATTTGTTGCGGCTGGCGCAGACGGCGAGCTTGGAACCCTCGGACGTGGAAGGGTATTCTGTCCGCCGCCACGGCGCGTTGGGCGCCGCCCTGATCGCGAAGGGCAAGCTGACGGAGGCGAAGAGGCACATCGTCGCCCTGCAGGACCTGCGGAGCAAGGTGCAAGCCGAACAAGCCCAGGCCCGCGGCGAGGCGGCCGGCCGTTTCCAGGGCCGGCTGGCAGTGATCGCCGCCGCGCTCAACGAGCTGCAAGGACGCTGGGCACTGGCCTCGAACGACGTGCCGGCGGCGCTAGCGCACTTCGCGAAGGCCAAGGATTTGACCAAAGAGTTTCGCTCGCGCGTCGAGTTGCGGGCCGGCAACAAGGCGAAGGCCGAGCAGCTTGCCCGCGAGGCCGTCCAGGTAGGGAAAAACCACGTGCTGCCGCTGGCCAACTGCGTGGAAGTGCTCTATGCCTGCGGCAAGTCGGGCAAGGCGGCCGAGGAGTTCCGCAAGCTGCAAGCGATTTCGGCCTTTATCGACCGCGACGTTCCGATCTTTAAGCGGCTCGACGAGTTGGCGCCCAAACTTGGGTTGCCGAGCGAGTGGCGAATGCCCTATCAGCCCTCCGGAGATCTGGGCGAGCGGCCCGATCTGGCTTCGTTCGGCCCTGCCCGCTGGCGCCCGTCGCCTGCGCCGGAGTGGACGCTGCCCGACGATCGCGGCGAATCCGTTTCGCTGGCTCAATATCGAGGCCGGCCGCTCGTGCTGATTTTTTATCTGGGCTTCGGCTGTCTGCACTGCGTGGAACAATTGAACGCCTTCGCTCCGAGACAAGCGGAGTTCGCCCGATTGGACATCGACCTGGTGGCGATCGGCACCGACGAGGTCGATGTCTTGCGCGCCTCGCTGGAGGCCCGCGCGGCCGCCGGGCAGCCGCCCTTGCCGATCAAGCTCTTGTCGGACGCGGGGCTGAGCGTCTTCAAGAGCTATCGGGCCTACGACGATTTCGAGGACCTTCCGTTGCACGCCACGTTCCTGATCGACAAAAAGGGGCTCGTGCGCTGGCAGGACATCAGTGCAGAACCCTTCACGGACGCCACGTTTTTGCTCGACGAAGCGCAGCGGCTGTTGCGTTTGCCGTCTGCGACCGGCGAGCCGAGAAGCGCCGGCACGAATTTCTGAATAGCCGTGGGCAACGGCATCGGTAGCTGGGGCAAAGCTGGCCGCGCTCGATAGAAACACTCGTCCAACGCGCGGCCGGCCAGCGATGCCCCTTGCCCAGTCGCCCGATCTGGGCATGAAGCTCGCGATTTCAGGTTGTGTTGATCGGCTGCCAATTATTCGCATGAGCGGACTTACTGTTCCGCCCCTGGCGTTCGGATTGCGATTTCGCGAGGACAGATCGTTTCCTCGAATGACGGGGATTTTTCGCGGTAATCTAACAATCAACGCACAGTACCCTAATGTTTGACGGTTATTCTCGTGTCCAGTTCCGGTTCGGCGATTCATTCGCCTAGGGGAGAATGAGCGAACAGCACCAGAACCAATCGAATGATAGGCGAACGAAATTATGCGTTTCAGGTTTTCCCGCAGTTGTGCTCCCACGTTTTTTGAAAGGATGTTTGCATGAAATCGACCCTTCGTCGACCGCGTACGAGACGCGGTTTCACTCTCGTCGAGCTGTTGGTGGTGATGATCATCATCGGCTTGCTCATCGCCTTGTTGTTGCCCGCGGTGCAGTCCGCGCGCGAAACGGCCAGGCGCAGCCAATGCACCAACAACATGAAGCAGATCGCGCTGGCCTGCCTCACCTATGAATCGAACTACAAGGTGCTGCCGCCGCGCACGATTTACATTGGTACCAGTGGCCTGCCCAGCTCGCTTAACATCACGGGTGCAAAATTCACGGGCGTCGGCGCCCTGATCCTGCCGTACCTCGATCAGGCTAAGATGGCGAACCAGTGGAATTACAACTATCCGTGGTGTTACGGCACGGGCGTCCTCAATTCCGGCGTGAGCTCGAGCGCCAACGTGGTGAACCTGCAGATCGCCAACACACAAATGCCGATCTTCATGTGCCCCAGCGCGCCAAACCCGCGCATTCCCTTCCCCGACGCAATCGCCATTGCCAACCGCGGGCTCCCGAACTACGGCTTCTCGACCACAGCCACTACGGTTCAGTTCGGTTACTGCGATTATTCGATCCAGGAAGGTCTCAACTACGACGCCGCGATCGCCTACGCCGGTTATTCGTCATCTGGCTTGGCGGCACCCTTCAACGACACCACGCAATGGGGCGGCACGCTGCCGGGGCCCTTCTGGCACGCCGGCTCGACTACGTTTGGTACCCCGATCGCGATGATCACCGACGGCACGTCGGAGACCATCGGCTGGATCGAAGACGCCGGCCGGCCCGCGCTGTACTACGGCGGTAAACTGGCCGTCAAGAACCTCGGCGATCCCGGCGTGACCGGCGCCGTCGTCACCACCGACGGATGGGGTTGGGCCGACACGGAGATCGGCTCGTTCATTTGCGGCGCCGTCGGCGGAACGAGTTCGGCCATCACCACCGTGCTCGGACCCAATGCCGGCACATGCTTTGTCAACTGCGTCAACGACTCGGAGATCTACGCCTTCCATCCGGGCGGAGCGATGGTCGCCTACGTCGACGGCTCGGTCCACTATGAAAGCATCGACGTGGCGCCAAATACTCTCGGGGCGCTGTGTACGATGAACGCGGGAGAAATCATCACGAATCCCGACTGAGTAGTAGGCACGTTTGTTTTCTCCGTGCCTCTCGGTTCCGCGGCCGGGTGACGTCCCATGACGTTCGTCGCCCGGCTGCGTCCGCCCTAGCAAGAAGCACGTGCCTCCGCCGGGCGCGCCCGGCGGGGGCGATGATGGGCAGCCAGAAGCCTGTCTGCCCGTCATCGCCCTAACGCAGGGAATCCATCCCCATGAAAAGAAATCCGGTCCCCCACATTCTGGCGACGTTGGTCGGCCTGGCGCTGCTCGGCAGGGAGGCCGTTGTGCCTGCCGAAGTTCAACTGTTGGGCTCGGCGAGCTTCGCCGGCAACGCCAGCGATAGGTCGAACGACGATGCCACATTGGAAGGCGGCGTACCGGCAAATCGCTTTGGAGGGATTTCGGCGATTGAGTACAGCGGTGCCGACGACCGCTACCTGGTGCTTTCGGATCGCGGTCCGGCCGACGGCGCCACGTCGTATCGTTGCCGGTTTCACGTGCTGCGGCTTGCGGTCAGTCCCGATTCGGCCACGCCGGTGGTCGCCGATCTGGTGTCGACCGTCTTCTTACGTAACGAGCAGGGCCGAAACCTGACCGGCTCGGCGGCCGCCTTTGATGACAAGCAGCCGAATCGCGGCTTGCGGTTCGATCCCGAATCGATCCGGCGGGTGAAGGACCGGTTTTATATGTCCGATGAGTATGGTCCATTCATCGCCGAGTTTTCGACGGCAGGCGATCGCCAGCGGTTGCTGGGCGTGCCGACTCGATTTCAGGCTTTGCACCCGGCGGCAACCCCCGAGGAAGAGGCGAGGCTGAATTCCAGCGGTCGCCAGACCAATGCCGGTCTGGAAGGCATGGCGGTTACTCCCGACGGACGCAGCCTGCTGGCCATCATGCAGCGGCCGCTGATCCAAGACAGCGCGGCCGGTTCCAAGGGAGGCAAGCGTCAGGGACGCAACAATCGCGTGCTTGAAGTCAACCTGGCCGACGGCCGGACGCGCGAATACGTTTATGTTCTGGACGACGACGGCTACGGTGTAAGCGAGGTGTTGGCCGTCAACAATCATGAGTTCCTGGTGCTGGAGCGAGACGGCAAGGGCGGAAACGAGGCCGAGTGCAAGCGGATCTACAAGATCGACGTGACTGGGGCCGGCGACGTGAGCGGCGTCGAGACGTTGCCGGCGGGGCCACTTGCCGAAAAGATCAAGCCCGTCAAGAAGACGCTGCTCGTCGACCTGCTCGACCCGCGCTTTGGCATCCGGGGACCCCATTGCCCCGAAAAGATGGAAGGGCTGGCCTTTGGCCCCGACCTCGCTGATGGCCGCCGATTGTTGATTCTGGCCTGCGACAGCGACTTTGACGAAAAGCGTCCGACCGTGTTCTATGCGTTTGCGGTGGACCCCAACGACCTGCCGGGATTCGGCTGGTCGTATGGCCCGGAGAGCGCGTCCCACAACAAGTGACCATTGTGAAGTATCCGCACTCGAACCCCCAGAACGCTGAAACACGGGCCCGCAACAGCGAACAACGCGCTGCCAGCAGCGACGATCGCAAGGATTCACGGCCTCGCATCGGGCGTGCGCCAGCGGAAAGTCTTGCGACGCCGAGCGTGGACGGGAGGTTCGCCGACAGGTTCAAAGAGTATAAGTACGTTCCGCTGGAGTGTCCGAGCTGCGGCTTCGAGGGGAAGGTGAAGATCACCATGCTCGACCGCACGTTCCATTGCAAAGAGTGCAACCAACAGTTTCACGTGACGGTTCGGGGGACGGTGCCCGGCAAGCGGCCGCCCGACGAGCACGCAGTCGGTCCGGGCGCCCCGGTCGAGCTGAATAAGCCGAACATGGTCGAAGTATGGTTCGGCTATCTTCCGCGCGGCGCGCGTTGGGCGATGCTGCCGGTGGCCGTGGGAGCCTTCGTGCTTCTCGTCCTGCTGTTCCGCTGGACGCGAGACGCGCCGCTGCCGCGAGACCTGCCGAAGCGGGCCGAACTGGCGGGCCGGGCCCTTGCACTAGGTGATTTGCAAACGCTCGATCGCATGGCGATTTCGGACCAGCGTAAAACGCTGCAAGAATGGTATGAAGCGGTTCGAGCCAAAGAATTCGAGGGCTTGACCCCGGAGTCGGAGCTGGGGGTGACCGTCGGCGAGTTGAGCAAGCTGTTGCGCAGGGTGGAGAGAGTGCCCGGCAAGAAAAAGAAGGTGGCGGTGGCCGATTTCCGCACGCCCGTGGAAATCGCCCTGCCGCCGGACGGCGACGATATGCAGCTCGTCGCCCAGGTCGACATGGTCTGGGTCAAAGAGGACGGCGAGTGGCGGATTGACGGAGATTGGTTGCGCGACAGCGAGCAGCGAATCGTGTTCGGGCCGCCGCGGCCGTTCGTTCCAGCCGTTCCCACAGGGGACGCGGCGGAAGAGATGTTGACGCAGGATGACTTCGAGGACGTCAACACCGAGGACGGCGACGCGGGCGAGGCGGCGCCCAACCCCGCCGCGCCGCCGCCGAATCGTCCTAAAACCGCGCTGGAACGAAAACGAATGCGCGAAGCCCAGGCTATGAAGGAATTTGCCGAACTACAAAAAGCCCAGGCACAAAAGGCGGTGGAGCAAAAGAACGCCCCACCCCCGCCCCCGCCACGAAAAAGACGGGAGAACTAGGTGGCCATGAGACTGAAAAACATCCCTCACCACGCGCGGCGGAGCGGGGGCTTTACCGTCGTCGAGTTGCTGGTCGTGCTGAGTATCATCGGCTTGCTCGCGGCCCTGCTGCTGCCGGCGGTGCAGTCGGCGCGCGAGTCGGCGCGGCGCACTCAATGCTCGAACAATCTCAAGCAAATCGCTTTGGCGACGCTCGGCTATGAGAGCGCGCACCGTGTCCTGCCGCCGGGGACGATTTACACATCCGTCAGCCATCCGCAGGGCGACGCTTGCACGGCACCGACAACGCTCCTGCTCCCATATCTCGAGCAAAACAAAATTGCCAACCAATGGAACTTCAATTTCCCCTGGTGTTATGAGACGGCGGGCGCGGCGATCAATAGCGGAGTAAGTTCGCTGGCCAACGGCGTGGTCGTCAACGGCCTTATCGCCCAGCAGAAGTTGCCGGTGATGATCTGCCCCAGCGCGCCCAACCCGCGCATTCCGTTGCCCGACGCGGCGGCCTTCATCAACCGCAACCTGAACCAGGCCCCGTACAACGTCGATACCACCGGCGCGGGCTATCCCCTGCCGGTGTATGCCTACGGCGATTATTCGGGGTGCGCAGGTCTCGACGTCAATTTCGCGCTCAACTACTGCAATTACAACTCGGGCCTGACGGCTGCGTTCAGCACCGCCTATGCCGGGGCCATTCCGGGCGTCTTCTGGCACAATAGCAAGGTGATGGCAAACTTCTCGGTACCTGTCGCCATGATCCGCGACGGCACGTCAAACACTTTCGGCTGGCTGGAAGACGCCGGCCGCCCCGCGTTGTACTACGGCGACCGGCCGGCCACGAAGAACGATGCCGCCAACGCCGGCGGCTTGGACGGTGCGGTGACCGTCGCCGGTTGGGGCTGGGCGGATACCGAGATCGCCAACTTGATCTCCGGCGCGGCCGTGGCGAGCAGGCCCGCTTGCGCCGTCAACGGCACCAACGACGGCGAAATCTATTCGTTCCATCCGGCCGGAGCGAACTGCGTCTTCGTCGACGGCTCTGTCCACTTCATCACCGCCGAAATCAGCAATTTCCCCCTCGGCGCCTTGGCGACGATGAACGCCGGAGAGATTGCCGAGACACCGGATTGAAACGGGGCGAACCGATGCGGCGATCGAGCGAATCCGTGCTATGCGCCGCATTGGCGCTGGGGACCGCGGTTGTGTATGCGGGCAGCTTGGAAAACGAGTTCGTCAATTTCGACGACGACCGCTACGTCTACGAAAACCCGACGGTCCGCGGCGGCCTGTCTCGCGAGGCGGTGGCCTGGGCCTTTTCCACATTTCAGGAGGGAAACTGGCATCCCTTGACATGGCTGTCGCTGCAAGCCGACCGCTCGCTTTTCGGACTCACCCCGCGGGCTTACCATACCACCAACCTGGTTCTGCACACGGCGAATACGTTGCTGCTGTTCTGGATCATTCGCCTGATGGCCGGCGCAGTCGGACGCAGCGTCTGGATCGCCGCGTTTTTCGCCCTGCACCCCTTGCACGTCGAGTCGGTGGCCTGGGCCTCCGAGCGCAAGGACGTGCTTAGCACGTTCTTTTTGTTTCTTTGCCTGCTGTCTTGGGTGGCTTACGCGCGGCGGCCCGCCGTAGGAAAGTATTTGTTGTCGCTGGCTCTGTTCGCCCTCAGCCTGATGTCGAAAGCGATGGGCGTCACTTTGCCGCTGGTTTTGCTGTTGCTCGATTTTTGGCCACTGGACCGCTGGCCGCAGGCCGAGTTGGACCGGCGGCGCCAACTGAGAACAGGCGCCATATTGCTGATCGAGAAGCTCCCCTTCTGTTTGTTCAGCGGGGCGATCGCGGCGACGGCCGTGTTTACTCAATCCCACGGCAGTACCATGGACTACGGACACTCGATCCCGTTGTCCGCTCGGCTGCTGACGGTGCCCGTTAACTATGTGACGTACTTATGGCAAACATTCTGGCCGGTTGATCTGGCGGTTCTTTACCCGCACCCCGGCGCCGATTTGCCGCATTGGAAGCCGCTGGGCGCGGTGGTTGAGCTGGCCGCCGTCACGACGTTGGTGCTGCGGAAACGAAGCACTCGGCCTTACCTGCTATTCGGCTGGCTCTGGTTTTTGATCGCGCTGTTGCCGGTGATCGGGTTGGTACAGATCGGCGGTCAGGCCACCGCCGATCGCTACATGTATCTGCCGATGGTGGGGTTATTGATCGCGTTCTGCTGGGCCGCCTACGATCTGGCCGGCGAGTACCATTGGCATCCCGCAGTGTTGGCTGCGGCGCTGGCCGTCTGTCTGTTGAATTGCGCCAAGCTGACCACGTGTCAGATCGCCGTATGGCACGACGGCGTCACTCTTTGGGGCCATGCTTTGGCGATCACTCCGCCAAGCCTCTGGGCCTGCAATCAGTACGGCCAGGCGCTGGCGGTACAGGGCGAAGACGAAGAGGCTGAGCACTGGTTTCGCCAGGCCCTGGCGATCGATCCGACGGCTCTCGCGCCCAACGCCAACTTAGGCAGCAACCTGCTGCACCAAGGTCGGCCGGAGGAAGCCGCGCAGTACCTTTTGATCGCCCTTGAGACGCGGCCGGACGATGCGCTGTTGATCGAACGGCTTGGCCTCGTCGAAGAAATGCAAGGGCGCCTCGACGCGGCGCTCGGCTACTACGAGCGTGCGGCCCAACTCGTTGCCAAAGCGCCGCGGTTTCGCCAAGACATCGAGCGCGTGCGCGCGCAGTTGGCCAAGCACGGGCCGGCGAATCACGTACACGAATGAAGCCCACTCACCGCTTGTTTTGTCCATGCCCACCGGAGAATCCGTGCTAGCGAAAAACTACTTCTGGCTGAGCATCGTGTTGGCGGCAGGGACCGCCTGGGCGTACGCCGGAACCCTGGAGAACGGGTTCGTCGATTTGGACGACAATGTCTACGTCTACCAGAACCCAATGGTGCGTCGCGGCTTGTCCGGACCCGGCGTCGCCTGGGCGTTTCGCACTCTGGAATACGGCAACTGGCACCCGCTGACGTGGTTGTCACTCGAGGCGGACCGCCAGTTTTTCGGCCTCGGTCCGCGCGGGTTTCACCGCACGAATGTCGTTCTGCACGTGGCCAATACGGTGTTGCTGTTTTGGGCCGTGCGGTTGATGACCGGCGCCGCGCTGCGTAGCGCCTGGGTGGCGGCGTTTTTCGCGCTGCACCCCTTGCACGTCGAATCGGTGGCCTGGGTGGCGGGGCGCAAAGACGTACTCAGCACGTTCTTCCTGTTCCTCTGCCTCCTCGCCTGGCTGGCTTACGTTCGCCGACCTGCCGTTTGGAAATATGCGTTGTCGGTCGTCCTGTTCGCTTTGAGTTTGATGGCCAAGGCGATGGGCGTCACCCTGCCGCTGGTTTTGCTGCTACTCGATTTCTGGCCGCTCGCGCGCTGGCCGGGTGCGGCAGCGGACCGCGAAGAGCGGATCAGAAACGCCATTTCGCTGGTGATCGAAAAGCTCCCGTTCTTTTTGCTGAGCGCGGCGATGACGGCCCTGGGGGTGTTTGCCCAAGCACATGGAGGCGCCATGGTCTATGGCCGCTCGTTGCCCGTGGCCAGTCGCATATTGCTGGTTCCCGTCAACTACCTGACCTACCTCGGCCAGATGTTTTGGCCTGTCGACCTGGCAGTTCTTTATCCGCATCCTGGCGCGGATTTGCCGTGGTGGAAACCGTTGTCTGCTCTGGCGGCGCTGGCGCTGATCACGCTGCTGGTACTGCGGCGAGGCGGCGGTCGGCCTTACCTGCCTGTCGGCTGGCTTTGGTTTTTGATCGCGCTGTTGCCGGTGATCGGGCTGGTGCAGATCGGCTGCCAGGCCACGGCCGATCGCTACATGTATCTGCCGATGGTCGGGTTGTTGATCGCGTTCTGCTGGGCGCTCGACGATCTGGCCGGCGAGCGCGGTTGGCGGCCCGCGGCGCTCGGCCTGACGCTGGCGATCTGTCTTTTGAGCTGCGCGGCACTGACCACGCGCCAGATCGCCGTTTGGCATGACACCGTGACGCTGTGGAAAAATGATCTGAAGGCCACCGGACCGAACGAGGTGGCGTGCGAACAATATGGGATGGCGCTGGCGGGCGAAGGCAGAGCAGCCGAGGCCGAGTCCCAGTTCCGCCAAGCGCTTCAGTTCGCCCCAACCGCGTTCGGGCCGAACGCCAAACTCGGCGTCGCGCTGGTGCGCCAACGCCGATTTGCGGAAGCCGCTCCGTACCTGCTCGCCGCGCTTCGGGCGCGGCCCAAGCATCCTGAATTGCTCGAGAGACTCGGCATGGTCGAAGAAACGCAAGGGCACCTCGACGCGGCAATCGGCTATTACGAGCGCGCGGCGCAACTCGCCCCCAACGCCCCGCGCCTTCGCGAACGTCTCGAGCGCGTGCGCGAACGGCTGGCCGAGCAGCGGGCCGCCGACGGACCGAAATCATAAGATTTGCCTCGGACCCTATTCTCGACAGGCGCGGCCGCCGTGCGCGGAACATCATGTCGGTTAGCTGGATATCATTGATATGAGCAGGGTTATGGATCGTGCGTAAGGTGCGGCAAGCGAGCTTGCGAGCGCCGGCCCACCTTACCGTTTTTACTCAACCCACATGAGTTTCAATGGGTTCCATTTAATCCCGCGGAATTAGGGGCATTTAACCCTCGCATCTAATCGACCTCCACCGTCGAAGGACGCCGCCGCGTGGGCGACCCGACGCTCGTTTCGCAGACTTCGACGGAGAGTCCGGCGGGCGGCAAGCCGGCACGGAGCCGGAAAGTGCGGTGGTTCCACTTGGCCCGAATCTTGGCGCAGCAAGCGGCGATCTCCGCCGGCGTCGGTGGGGGCGAGGTTCGTTTGTCTGACGGTTCTTCCATGCGACTCACCTTGATTACCGAAGGAAGCTGCCCGCGGACCGTTCCTCCCGCGGGCTTGCCAATCTAGCTTGGCCAAATGAGCGGCGCATGAGCACGCGCCTAGAACTCAATGAGTTTTTCGGGACGATTCGCTACCGTGGACTCAATGTCGTCTTTCGCTTCGCGAAAGGCGACAATGCATGCTCACGTGGCGGCGCGCCGGGACTCGGCGCGCCGCTTTGGCTTGCCGGCTGTTTTCTGGACACCCGGCGCCTCCGGCCGCGCGGGCTTGCTGGTGATGACGCCGGTGAGCAACACGCCGCCGATAAAGCCGACGGCGAGCACGGTCCAAAAGGCGGCCGGGTTGTCGCGAATGCCCAGCCCGTGCTCCAGGTTCATGCCGAAGATCGCGCTCAGCGTGGCGATGGGAAAGAAAATCGCCGCCAGCAAGTTGAGCCGATGGGCCGCGACGGCCATTTCGTAGCCCCGTTGCGCCTGCTCTTCGCTGCGGAGGGCCACGGTGAAGTCGAGGCCGTTCTTCGCGTCGCCGTAGATCAGCTCGGCCGCCCGTTCGATTTCGCCCGCCTGGTCGCGCAACGAGACGATTTCGCGGTCGTCGGGCATCAACTCGCGCGCTCGTTGCAAGGCCGCGTGCAGATGCCGTGCGGCGCGGTACAAAGGCGCAACCGCCTGCAAGACGCCGAAATAGTCGTCGGCGCTGGCGGCCGCGTCGAGCCGGTCGGCCAGCAACGTGGCCGCGTCGGAATACTCGGCCAGGTGCCAGACCTCGTCGCCCAAGACCAATGCCTCTTCCAGTGTATCTCGCCCCATAAGATCTAAGATCATCGGATCTGTAACGGCAACCGTCTCGGTTCGCGCGTCGGCGTACTCGGCCACTCGATTGCCGCGAGATATCAGTCCCAGGGCCTGCGTTACGAGCACGCCGACGGCAACCGTCGAAGAGTACCAATATCACACGAACTACGCCGATACCTCGCTGCCCAGCGGCAAAGAGCACGATTTCCGTCAAATCGCGTTGAAAGCGGCCGGGCCACGCGGCGCAAGTCCTTGTGTAGAAACTGTTTCGGTCGGAATCGCTGCCGAAACAAAAGGGGGGATTTCGTTGCGCTCCGCCGCGCGCGGCGGACGACCATAAAACTCGCCGCCGCGCGCGGTGGGACGCGATGCCCCGTGCGTTCGGGCGGCAGGCGCGGAGGCGACACGCGTGTCGCCTCGACCGCACGAGAGAAGGCGGATCGAACCGAGCCATAAGCGGCGCCACGGCACTCACCCCGGCCCTCTTCCCGCGGGAGTGGGGCAAAAGCGTCGCGCGCGACGCTTTTGCCGGCGCCTGGTACCTTGCGCCGGGAGGCGCCGATGCGACACGCGTGTCGCGTCCAGCGGACGCGAGAAGGCGGATCCAGCCAAGCCGTAGGCGGCGCCACGGCCCCAGCCCTCCTCTTGTGGGCCAGGAAAAGCGTCGCGCGCGACGCTTTTGCCGGCGCGAGCGTGCCATGCGGCGGCAGGCACCGACGCGACACGCGTGTCGCGTTGACGGGACCGCGTGCCGTCGGCCAGAATTCTCACGAATCCTGCTTGTCCGGTGCCAGTTCAATCAGGAAAGAAAGCCCCCCCGGCGGCGCTGCTAGCGGCCAAAATCGAAATGGCAAAGCGCCCGTTGATAGTCTTCCGGAGTGTTCAGGTTGCGCAGCGTGGCCAGCGTCGGGTCGACGCCGCGCAGCTCTTCGGCCGTCACGATGCGCGTCTTCACCGCGTCTACCAAAGATGCGGGCCCCCGGCCTAAAGCCAACAGGCGATCGACCTCCGCACAGACGGCGCTCACGCGGTACAGCGCGGCCAGCGGATGGTGGAAGCCGTCCACAAAGGGAATCGCCAGATCGTGCTCGCCGATCAGCTCGGCCAGGCGCGTGATCCAGCGCGGCTGCAAGTACGGCACATCGGTCGCCGTGGCGTAGGCCAGGTCCACGTGTCCGGAGAGAGCCGAGAAACCGGCGGCAAGTCCCGCCAGCGGTCCGCGACCCTCGACGCGATCGCAAACAATCGACACGCTCGCGGGTATTGTCGGCAGCGGCTGATGTGGGGCCGCGACCACGGTCACCCGCTCGGCGACCGTCCCGACCAGCCGCACGACCCGCTGGAGCATCTTCTCCGGTCCAAATTCGAGCCAGGCTTTTGGCCGGCCCATGCGGCGACTTTGACCGCCACAGAGAACTATCGCGCCGATGGTTGTCATGGCAAGTAGCTGCTGTTCCGCTTGCGGAGCAAGCGGGCTACGTAGCCCGCTTGCTCCGCAAGCGGAACAGCGTTCCCTTCCTTAAAAGTCATCCTCACCGCGCCGGCAAAGACGCGGTTGCCGCGTCGTCGCCGCTGCTGACGACGATCTGCGAATGCGCCCGGCTCCAGGCATCGAGTGTGGCCCGATCGACGAGCACCTCCGCCAAGCCCAACCACCTGAGCTGCGACAAGCGGCCCAAGGGTTTCAGCGCCGCCGCCGTCAACTTTGTGCCGCTCAGATCGAGCGACCGAAGCTGCGCCAGTCGCGACAACGACCCGATGCCCGCATCCGTGACGCGCGTTTCGCCGAGATCGAGGTCCTGCAGATCCGTCTCTTCAGCGACCAGCGCAAGTGTGGCATCGCCGATTTGAGTGCCGTGCAGGTCGAGGTATTTCAGCCGCCGCAGCCGCGTAAGACATGACAATCCGCGGTCGGTCACGCGCGTGTTGCGCAGCACCAGCGTTTCTAGGTCGGGAAACTCCTCCAGCCAGGCCAAATCGTCGTCTCCCACATCGCGGTCGCCGAAGTCGACCAGTGCGACTTCAACCAGCAGACCTTGCAGAAACTCGTGACGCTCGAGCTGATGATCGGGTTGCGGCAACGCTTCGTCGCGATAGCGGACCGCGGCACCGCGCTCGCGCAACGCGAGCACCGCCCGGTGCTTCCCTCGGGCGGAGCGAATGAGAAGCCCCAGCGGACCACCCGCCACGACCACCAGCGCCACCAGCAGCCAGCAGGAAAGGCGGATCCAGCGGCGGCGGCGCTCTCGCAATTTGCTTTGACCATCCATGGTGAAACCAGGCGGGGATAAAACGACTTACCTGCGCGTGCCCTTCCTCCCAGCCTACCGCCGATGGCGTTTTTGCTCAATCAGGTGGTACGGCCGCGACGCTATCGCCAGCCGGTCAAATTCTCCGTCAGGTAAAGGAGCAGACCGAACTGAAACACGCTGACCGCGGCCGTCACGGGCATTGCCAGCCGCGGCCGGTTGCGATACAGGCTGGCCAGCACGCTCAGCACCGCCAGCGTCCCGCTCGTCTTCACCCTTAGAAAAATCGAGCTATCGTCGGGGGCAAGGTCGATGAAATACTGACACGCCGGGTTGCGTTCCATCTGGTCCAGGCTGTCCCAGTACTTCACGGCCAGCCAGGCGTCGTAGGCCGAGACCAGGCCGACGAACAGCCACATCGACAAGAATCCAGTTTGCATGCGTCGCCACCACAGCAGCGAGACCGCGTGCGGCCCGACTTGCACCTCTTCGCACATCATCCTCTCTCCTTGTTCCGGCCCCATCGCTCCGTGTTGGCCGAGCATCCTAACCCGCCCGTGTGAGCCGGACATGAACGTCCCACGATATTTCGGCGATTGAGCAATTTGGATGCCGGCGCCCGCAGCAAACAGTGCAACCCAAGGTTGAGCAACGTGTTAGGACGAAGCGGGGGAAGAAGCGGAACGCTACGCAAGCAGGGAACTGCCGCGTTTGCGGGCAACAAAGGGCGGCCGACTGCACAGAGAGTGCGCTTGACGGCGTAGCGTAAGCGCCCTCGCTTGCGGGCCGGAAGCGCAAGCGGGGACGCTTACGTTACGGCGTCGAGTATGATCAACGAGGAACCGCTTGTGCCGCGGCTTCGATGCAGATCGCCTTGCGCGCCTTGTAGGCGCCCGGCCGCGCGTGGAATTTGGCCACGCCTTCCACTTCCACCAGCAGCGGCGCGCGAACGTCTTTTTCGGTCGTGATAATGTCGCCCACGCGGAGACCAATCAGGTCCGTGGTCGAGAGCCGCGTGTGCGCAAGCTGCACGCTCAGCTCGATCAGCGATCCTTGCAGGTTGCGGCTGATTTGCTGGATGCTTTCGGGCGTGGCCTCCCGGCGACCGTAAGCCACCCAACTATTCGATGAAAGCTTGTTGCTGATCCGTTCCAGAGAGTTGAAGGGGATGCAGAGGTTCATCATGCCCCGCACGTCGCCCACCGTCAGCTCGAAGCTGATCAGCACGACGACTTCGTTGGGCGGCACGATCTGCACCAACTGCGGGTTGCTTTCGACGCGGACCACCGCCAGATCAAGATTCAGCACGTTTTCCCAGGCGCGGCGCAGCTCTTCCAAAAACAGGTCGGTAATCCGCCGGACCAGCCGCAACTCGATCTCCGTCAGCGGCCGCCGTGCCAGCGGGCCGCTCTCGCGTCCGCCGCCCAACAATCGGTCGATGATCGGATACAGGATCGACGGATTGATGTCGAGAATCAGGTTCCCTTCCAGCGGGTCGGCCTTGAGCAAGTTGAAGCAGGTCGGATTCTCAAGACTGAAAACGAATTCGCTGTAGGTAAGCTGATCGACGCTGGTCAGCTTCACTTCGACGATCGAGCGCAGCAGGGCCGAGAGTGCCGCGCCGAAGTTGCGGCCGAACCCTTCGTGCAGCGTCTGCAGGGCGCGCATCTGGTCTTTGCCGACGCGTTCGGGACGCTTGAAATCATAGGGCGTCACCTTGTCGCGGCCGCGCAGCGACGTCGGCATGGGCGGCGGGGCCGCGGCGGACGCCCGCGCCGGCGCGGATGCCGTCGACGCCGCGGCTCCGCCATCCACGGCGCTCAGCAGACTCTCGACTTCCGCCTGACTTAAAACGTCTCCCGGCATGGCTGCATCCTATTCTCTCACTTGCCCGTTCCCGTAGACGACATACTTGTAGCTCGTCAATTCCTTGACGCCGCAGGGGCCGCGCGCGTGCAGCTTGTCGGTGCTGATGCCGATCTCCGCGCCGAGGCCGAACTGCCCGCCGTCGTTGAACCGCGTGCTGGCATTCACGATCACGGCCGAACTGTCGACGCGGGCCACGAACTCGCGGGCCGCGGCCAGGTCGGAGGTGACGATCGCCTCGGTGTGCTGCGATCCGAAGCGGTCGATGTGCCGCACGGCTTCGTCGAGTGAATCGACGATCTTGACCGACATGGTCGGGCCCAGGTATTCGGCCGCAAAGTCCTCGTCGCCGGCGGCAAGGGCGCCGGGCAGCAGCTCCCGCGCTCGCTCATCGGCCCGCAACTCGATTCCCCGCTCCGCCAGCGCTTGGCCGATGCGCGGCAAGAACGCGTGCGCCACCTCGGAATGCACCACGAGCGACTCCGCCGCGTTGCAGACACCCATCCGCTGACACTTGGCATTGACGGTGATCCGCTCGGCCATGTCGAGATCGGCGGATGCATCGACATAGACGTGGCAGTTGCCGGTGAAATGCTTGATGACCGGCATCTTGGCTTCGGCGGCCACGCGGCGAATCAGCCCTTCGCCGCCGCGCGGGATGGCCACCGTAATGTATTTGTCCAATGCCAAAAAGTGCCCGACGGCTTCGCGGTCGGCCGTCGTCACGAGCTGTACGGCGTCGGCGGGCAGTCCCGCGGCGACGGCGGCCTCGACCAGCAACTCCGCGATGGCCCGATTGGAATGGGCCGCTTCTTTTCCGCCGCGAAGGATGACCGCGTTGCCGCTCTTGACGCAGATCGCCGCGGCGTCGGCCGTCACGTTGGGACGCGATTCATAGATGAAAAACACGACCCCCAGGGGCACGCGCACCTTCAGCACTTCGAGCCCGTTGGGCCGGACCGACGAATCGATCACCTCGCCGATCGGCTCCGGCAGCGCGGCGACTTCTTCCAAGCCCGCGGCCATCGACTCGATCACCTTCGGGGTGAGCCACAAGCGATTGATCTGCGCCGCAGTGAGGCCAAAGTCGGGGGCGGCCGCCAGATCGAGCTCGTTGGCCTCCATCAGTTCCGCCGCGCGCGACCGCAACAGCGCCGCTCCGCGCCTGAGAAAATCGTTCTTTGGACCGGCGCCCGCACGGGCCAAATCGGCCGCCGCATTGTGGGCCCGCATCGCCACGTCGACACAGTACTCATGCAGGCTGGTTTCTAATTCAGCGACAGCCACAACGTCTAAGTCCTTGGCAGGTATGCGGTTATCTTGTTCCACTCCGGTCGGCGATTCCGCCGGCGGTTCCACCTTCAAAGTATCGTTCAATCCGGGGTGGGCGTCAATTCCGGTAGGGGCCGTCTCGCTTTCCAAAAAACCGTCGTCGCCGGCTTGCCGGGCGGCGCTCAGGGCGGTTTCCCAGTCGCCGGAGAGCAGAGCACACACGGCGAGCAATTTGACTGATTCGCTGCGGGGGTCGAGACGCTGGCAAACACGGGCATGCGCCAGCGCGGCCGGGAGGTCGCCGGCGCGAAGCGCCGACAGGCAACGCGCGCGATGGACGCCGTAAGTCTGCACCGCCTCCTGGACGAGTCGCAAGTCGCACTTGCAACGCCGGCAGACTTCACCCAGTTCCTGCGCGGCGCGGCACGTCGGACAACGGAAGACATCTTCGAGAACCGCGCTCAATAACTCACCCATCTCTACTAACCTGTCGTAGGGTGGGACCAGCGAGCCCAACACGATTTTGGATTTTGGATTTTGGATTCCGACCAATCCAAAATCGAAAATCCAAAATCCAAAATCGTGGTGGGCCGGCGCTCGCAAGCTCGCTGGTCCCACCCTACACGCTGCCGTGCAGAATCAGCAGAGCGGGATGCCAACACTTCCGGCCAACGGCGTTCCGCTTGTGGAGCAAGCGGGCTGCTTCCCTCCCGCTTGCGGAGCAAGCGGGCTACTTAGTCCCACCACCAGGCCGACCGCTGCAGCTTCTCCGGAGCCGATCGCTGCTGCTGGCTGCCAAGCTCGCCCTGCCGGTCCGTGACGATCGCGTCGGGCACCACCAGCGACCGGCAATTGACCGTCACGCCGCCACTGATGGCCGCCAGAATATCCACGCGATTCCCGCGATTCACAGCGCGGTGGTTCAGCACGGTGTCGACTTCGCGCGGCGCCGGTCCGTGGGCCACGGCGTATTGGTTGGGGTCGCCCAGCGAAAGGAGATGCCAACCGATGCGGTCGGCAAGGGCCTCCGACCGCAACAGCGAGGCGGTCAATGCCAGATCGAAAATGTTCTGCAGGTCGGCATACACCGGGTACTTCTTTGCCAGGGCCTCGAAGTGCTTGGTGAAGCGGTGAGCGAACTCCGCGTTGAGCGGGTCGGACTGGCCGGTGTGGACCTGCTGGCCCGTGGCCGTGAGCAGCTCGTTTTCGCTGAGCACTTTCACGCCCTGCCCGCGAAGCTCGAACACGTTTCGATCGGCATTCGTCGCCAGCGCTTCATAGTTGACGGTAAACCACCAGCGCAGCACGTCGAGCGACTGGGCCCCTTTGCCGGCCGATTTCAGCATGTCGAGATAGCTGGGCACGTCGACCGTGCCTTCTTCCAGTCCGATGCCGACCAGTTTCATGCGATAATCGGCCTCCACGATGGCCTGCGCCACGCGGGTGCGCGGGTCGATGCCGAAGACTTCGACTTTCTGCCGGCCGAGTTGGCCGCGCAGCTCGGCCAGCCATTTTCCTCTCGTGCCCGGCTTGAGCGGCTTGCCGCTCGACGCCTGCAAAAACGCCTTGGCCTTCGCCAGCCCTTCCGCGGTGGGCGTGATGGAGCAGCCGAATTCGCCGTCGCGCGAGTTGAGCACGTGCCGCAAGATGACGACCAGGTCGTCCAACTGCACGACCGGCCGCCCGCCGTCGGCGCCGACCAGCCGGTTCTCGCGGTCGAGCGTCCAATCACCGGCCGGCCCGGCCAACACCAGGTCGCCCGTATCGGGATAGACAAGCACATAGCGGATGCGTTGCAGTCCGGCGAGCACTTGCATCTCTTCGTCGAGCGGCTGCCCTGCCGCCAGCCGCAACTGAATCTCGCGTTCCAGCCGCGGCAGCGAGATTTTTCGCAGCGGCGACGACTGGCGGACGCGGCCGTCGGCAGCCGCATGGGCCACGCTTTGCCGCAACTGGTTCAGCCGGTTGCCGCCGTCCTTGTCGACCACGGGGTGGACCACGCCGAGAGCATCGACGTAAACGCCGTTGCGATATTCCTTGATGGCGCCGGGACCGCCGACTTCGTCCCAGGTGGTCGGCGCGACGGTGGACGTAATGAGTTCGATCAGCGAGCTGAAGTCGGCGCCCGCTGCGCCGCCGCGTGCCGCTGGCGGCGGTGACGATGATTCGGTCAGCGTCTGGCGGCGGAGCACGTCGTCGCGCATCGAACCGGCCGTGGCCAACGCGGCGCGTGGTTCGCCCGCCGCCGCCTGTGCTCTGGCGATGGCGCCCAGCCGCGCATCGCGCTGCGCCGGCGGTGCCTGTTCGGCCCGGCTCAGGGCGGGCGCGAACTCGCCGCTGGCAAGCTGTTCGGCCAAGAGCGCGTCGTCGCCCGGCGCAGGATCGGCCGAAGCCGGCAAGCTTGCCAGCGCGACGCCGCAAACCACCAGGGCCAGTGCCATACCAACACGCCGCCACGCCGAATGTCGGCGACCGTCAAGCCATCTGCGTGCCATAAACTCGACTCCTTGCTCTTCTCTGATTCTGCCAAGTAAGTAACATGCCTGACTATAGATTCCAAGATGGCGGTCGCGAAGTCAAGAAAATTCACCGATTCGCCCGGATTGCCCTTCCAGCCAAAATGACGCCCCGGCGTGCCCGACAGCTTCATGCCCGACGTTGCCTCGCCTGCGCGGCGCTGCTGTTTGCCGCCGGTCAGGCGGCACTGGCGGTCGGCATCGAGGGTTGGCTGCCCGAGCTTCGCGACCCATTATACGGCCAAAAACTGGGGCAATTAAGGGATCGGCTGCCCCGGCACGACGCCGCGGACGGGCTGCTGGTGATGCTCGGCAGCTCGCGGACGGTACACGGGTACGATGCCGGCGTCTACGAGGCTTGTGTGCGCAGCGGCGGCCTGGCGGCGACCGTTTACAACTTCGGCATTCCGGGCGGCGGTCCGCTGACGGAGTTGATTGCACTGCGAAGGCTGCTGAAAGAGGGGATTCGTCCCGATGCGGTGCTGATTGAAGTGCTGCCCGCCTTGCTCGTTGACGAGGCCATGCGTCAGGAGGCCACGCATTACCCGGCCGCGCGGCTTTGGCACGACGAACTCCCGCTCGTCGAGCGTTTTGCCGGCCGCACGGACGATTCCCGCGGCCTGCGGACCGACTGGTTTGTGAGCTTGTGCGCGCCGGCCTACGCGCATCGTTTGCCGATCAAGCGCCGCTACTGGTCCGATCTCTTGCCGCGCGAGGGGCACGAGCACTTGTTCGCGCCCTTCGACGCGCACGGTTGGGCGGCCATCCCCGACGCGGTGCGGACGCCGGAGGCGGTTCAACGTGGCGTCGAGCTGGCCCGGCAGTCCTACGCGGAATGTTTGGGCGGATTGAGGGTCGGTTTGCTGGCGCGAGAGGCGATCGACGAGCTACTCGGCCTGTGCCGCGAGAACCAGATTGTCGCCACGCTGGTGGTGATGCCGGAAGGTCCGCGCTTCCGGCAGTGGTACTCGGCGGAGGCATCGGAAGAGGCCGACCGATATTTGAGCGAGCTTGCCGATCGTCACGGTGTGGCACTGGTCGATGCGCGGGCGTGGTGCGGCGAAGAAGCGTTTCTCGACTCGCATCATTTGCTGTGCAGCGGCGCGACGGCATTCAGCCGAAGATTGGCGCAGAACACCCTGCCGGTCGCCCATCAGCGTGTCGCTCGTGTGCCTCGCGGAAAGACGCCCTGACCGGAGGCCACGTTCATGGACGGCCATCGGGCGGACCGAAGCGGCCTGGTCCGCCGGGCGGAGGCCCACCAGGTGGCGGGCCGCCGGGGCCACGATCGCGCATCTGGCTCACACGCTGAAGCTGCTCTTCCGTCAAAATCTTCGCCAGCCGCGCGTCGACGTCGGCCTGCAGCTTCTCAAGTTGGGCCCGTTGTCGGCGAGTTAATTTAAGCTCGTCCTGCACGAATCGCGGCAGCACTTCTCCGGGGCGCGGACGTCCGCCCGGCGGCCCTGGCGGTGGACCGAAGCCTCCGCCGTCCGGTCCATCCGGCGGCGGTCCGCCTGCGACAATCTCTTCGGCCTGGAGATCGATCCGCGCTGCACGCAAATCGCCGCCTTCGCCTTGGCACTGGCCGCCTGGAAATTCCCCGGCGGAGACGGACAGCCGCTTGGTTATCGCGCCTTGCCGCCGTTGAACATCGCCTGCACCGGCATCGGCCCCGCCGCCGGCGAAGACGAGTGGCTGAAGCTTGCGGAACAATCTGGGAGGGGAATGACCGCGTTATCGCGCGAACCGATCCTGGCGGGTTTGCGACATCTCTACGCTCTCTTTTGTTATCCGCATGGACTTCCCACGCCGCATTCGGACGACCCGACGCAGTGGTTTTTCAAGGGAGATATCGCGACGAGCACCGAGGCATTCCAGGTGTCGGTGGCGCGGCTGTTGGGGTATCGCTGGCCGGAACAGGCCGACACGTGCGACGCGATCGACGCCTTGGCGGACCGCGACGGAATCGTCTGTTTATCCAGTGTCCGCGGCGAACCGGGCGCCGCTCAGCGGCTTTTGGAGGTCTTGCAAGCGGCGTATGGAGGGCGGTGGTCGAACGCACTACTGCACGACTTGCTGGCCGCCGCGGAACAAAAGGCGGCCGCCACCCTGGACGACTGGCTCCGCAATTCGTTCTTCGAGCAGCATTGCAAGCTGTTTCACCAGCGGCCTTTCCTCTGGCACCTCTGGGACGGCCGCAAAGACGGTTTCTCGGCGCTCGTCAACTATCACAAGCTCGACCACAAGGCGCTGGAGAACCTCACCTACTCTTATCTTCAGGATTGGATCACCGCCCAGGCCGGCGACGCAAAGCAGAACAAGACCGGCGCCGATCTGCGACTGAAAGCCGCGCAGGACTTGCAGCAGAAGCTCAAGTTGATTCTGGCCGGCGAGCCGCCTTATGACATCTTCGTGCGCTGGAAAGCGCTCGCCGAGCAAGCCATCGGCTGGCACCCGGACCTGAACGACGGCGTGCGGATGAACATCCGCCCGTTCGTGGCGGCCGATATTCTCCGCAAGAAGCCGAACATCAAATGGGGCAAAGACCGCGGCAAAGAGCCCGAGCGCGATCGAGACGAATACCCCTGGTTCTGGCAGGACGACGAACCCGTTGGCGACCGCGTGAACGATGTTCACCTGACGAACGCCGAAAAACAGGCGGCCCGTGAGCGAAAGTCCGCCGACGAATCACGTGCCACGGATGAAACACGGATGGAACACGGATGAAAGACAAAGTTGAGCCGTCCGTAGCCCGGAACGGGCGTCATTCGATAGCCCAGGGTGCAGCGCAGCGGAACCCTGGGTAGGCGAGTGAATCAATATACCGTAGCCCTGAAAGGGCGTCATTCCCCGGTGGCGGCAAGAGGCGGGCGACGCGGAGACGGTTGCTGCGCGAAGCGGGGGATATAATGGAAGACAAGTGTCCTGGAGGCCGTCGATTTGGCGGTCCGAGCCGCGAGCGGCAATCATCGCGGGATCCCATTCGCCGTACCTCTTAGACTGGCTGAATGCGGATGAGATCCGCCTGATGACGATTGGACCGAACAGCTATGCGACGTGTGGAAAACTGACCGATCATCCGCAATTCGACAAGTGGAAGGACGAGATGGCCCCGGGCGAACTGTGGAGCATGTTTGGCGAGAAGTGGCTCGCGGGAGCTGGAAATTCGAACCTGGAGGACTGGCAATGACCATCAGCCGCAAGGACGATTGGATTCAACTCGCCGAACTGGACGAACAGGACCAGATTCGGTTCACCGAGGAGTTTCGGTCTCTGATGGGCGATCTCGGCTGGGAGGCGAAGGCCTTTGTCGGACACCTGCTGGGACTGTGGTATGACCCGTTCGAGCATCTGCTCGACTATGGCAGCGGCGAGGCAAAGTATTCTCGCGATCAGCCGGGACAGTTCGACCGCAATGGGCTGGACGAGGCGCAAGACGTCGTGGAGTATTGGGCGGCGGACTGGAGCAACAATGGCAACCACCACGATCCTTCTCACCTGGCGGGTACGGGCCTGGGACTGGGCGTGGACTGGTATCGCGACGTGTTGCGGGCCAAGCTCGTTTCGCTGCGCCTGCCCGCGCGCTTGCTGTCGGAGTACAAGGCGAAGTTGATCGCGCGCCTGGACGAGGATGCTTCATGACCGTTTTCGATTCGCTGCTGACCGCGCTGGAGAGGGCGGCTGACCATAACCGCGATGATGCGGTTGCGCCCGCGGCCGTCCTTTGGCCCGATGAAAAGAGAGAATGGGAGCGGCTCGTGCCGCGGCTGCGTGTTCTGGTGCCGCACTTCCTCGTGCTCGGTCAGTACGAGCTTGCCAGCCGCACCGGCCCGGCGATCTGGCTGCGCTGCGTGCTCGCAGGGAAAGTGCCGGCAGTCACTTGGCAATCCGGTACGGTGCCAATTATCTACTTGCCCGGCGTCAGTCGCGCCACGCTACGGGCGACGGAGGATTGCCCGAACGAATTGAAGCCTCTCGCCGAACTTCAATATCGGGGCGTGTTCTGGTCGCAATCCAACGGCAAAGACTGGACGATCACCGCTTATCTGCAAACGAACCACGGCGGGTTGCAACTGAAGATCGCCAAAGATCAGGCGACGGCCAGCGCCACACGCCGCGCCCTGGAAAAGCTGATGGAGTTGCCGGTGGCGGAGTTGCGGGCAAAGTCGGCCAGTGGCGAGCTTAACAGCCATTACTTCCACCTCCTTATCAGCGACGACCCGGTGGACGACCTGCTTTCGTGGCTCGCCGATCGCGAGGCCGCTCGCCAGCGGATGGAGCACGACCGCTGGGAAGCCCTCTGCAGCGACTGCCTAAAGAACTACGGCTTCGACCCGAAGAGCGACGGGCCGCTTGTCGGCGCCGAACATCTTGGCCTTCAAACAAAAACCGCTTGGAAAACAGCCTGGAACCGGTTCGCCTCTGCGCCGAGCCGATACTCTGGCCTTATCGAGCAGCTTCGCCGCGCCAAGCCGAAAGAAAAGGGCGGGCCGCTGTTCAATCAGCCCGAAGAATTCTGGCCGCAAGACAACGAAGCGGCGGAAGCCGATTTGCGGGAAGGTCTGAGACAGATTGGTGAGCCACGGATGAAACACGGATTAAACACGGATAAAGAAATAAAGGAAGGAGGCGGCTCTACCTCCGATCCGTGTTTCATCCGTTTTTCATCCGTGGCCGAGGCCCGTAAGCGGTTGCACGAGTTGGAAGAACGTCACAAGCAGCGACGAGGGTGGGTCTGGGCGCGGATGAAACTTGCGCCGCTCGCCGATGCCTTGGAGCACTTGGCCAAGCTTGCCGAATCCACTCGCACACCGCTCGCAGGCGCGACCATCGGCGACATGGCGAGGCTTTACACTGAAGCGGGCTGGCGTGCTGACGCGGCAGCCTTGGATGCCGTGGCCGCCGTATCGAGCGCCCCGGACCGCGATGTGGTGTCTGCCGCCGTGGCCCAAGTCTATTCGCCGTGGCTGCGTGATGCCGCCGAGCTCTTTCAAGAGCGGGCCATGCACGAGCCGTTGCCGGGACGTACTTTCGCCCGTCTGTCGGAAGTGCCCAGCGGAACCTGCCTGCTCTTCGCGGACGGCTTGCGTTATGACCTCGCCCAGAAGGTCAAGGCAGCACTCGAAGCCAAGCAGATCGTCGTGCAACTAAAGCATCAGTTCGTCGCGCTCCCCTCCGTGACGCCGACCGCGAAGCCAGCCGTTTCACCCGTGGCCGATAAGTTGACGGGCACCGCGGCAGGCGAAGAATTCCGCCCTTGCCTGGCCGCGGATCAAAAAGAGCTGACGATCGAGCGATTCCGCAATCTGCTGGCAGCCGACGGCTATCAAGTCCTTGGCGTCAGCGACCATGGCGAACCAGCGGGCCGGGCCTGGACCGAGTTCGGTGACGTCGACAAGACGGGCCACGAGAAAGGCGTCGGCCTGGCACGCCGCATCCCTGAACTGGTCGCCAGCCTGGTGGAGCGAGTCGAGTCGCTGCTCTCCGCGGGATGGCGCGAGGTTCGCATTGTGACCGACCACGGTTGGTTGCTGGTGCCCAAGGGCCTGCCCAAGACCGATCTGCCAAAATACCTCACGGCGACTCGCTGGGGGCGGTGCGCCGTGGTGAAACCCGCGGCAACGGTCGATCTACCCTGCTTTGCCTGGTTCTGGTCGGACGACGTGCGAATCGCCTGTCCGCCTGGGATCGACAGCTTCATCGCCGGCAAGGAATACGGCCACGGCGGGTTGAGCTTGCAGGAATGCTGGTGCCGCAGCTTACGATTCAGGCTGGAACGCAGCCGACAGTTTCTGCGAGAATCGAGTCGTTCAAATGGGCGGGTTTACGGTGTCGAGTCAGGGTGGAAGGGGGCTTTGAGAACTGCAAGGTAGATCTGCGCGACAAAGCCGCTGACGCCGCGACCTCGCTCGTGGGCGACGCAAAGCCGGTCGGAAAGGATGGAACCGTGTCTCTTGTGGTGAAGCCCGAGATGGATTCCCGCGAGGGAACGCCAACCCATTTGGTCTTGCTCGACCCGGCCGGCAACGTCATTGAAAAGAATCCGGTGACGGTGGGAGGTTGACTTGAAAGACTTGGAAGCCACGGATGGGCTATCGAATGACGCCCGTTCCGGGCTACGGTTCCTTGAACCAACTCTTTTCCTTGATCCGTGTTTCATCCGTGTTTCATCCGTGGCCGAAAAATGACGATGGAATTAGACGAACTCGACCGGATCGCCGCCGACGCGTTCGATGGCTACATCGTCCGCAAAGACCTGGTGCGGAAGTTCGCGCGCCAATACCCGGTGCCAACTTACGTCTGCGAATTCCTGCTGGGTCGCTACTGCGCCAGCACGGACGAGCAGGAAATCCAGGAGGGACTGGGCATCGTCGAACGGCAACTGCGCGACCGGGCCGTGCGTAGCGGCGAAGAAGAACTGTTCAAAGCGCGTGCCCGTGAGACAGGCTCGGTCAAGTTGATCGACATCATCTCGACGCGGCTCGACGCCAAGACCGACTCTTACGTGGCGAGCCTCCCCAGCCTGCAATTGAAAGACGTCGCCATTGAAGACAAGCTCGTCCGCGACCACGAACGCATGCTGACCGGCGGCTTTTATGCCGAGGTCGACCTGAGCTACGACGCAGTGATCGCGCAGGAGAAGAACGGCCGGCCCTTCTCGGTGGCGGCTCTACGACCGATCCAGCTTTCCAAGCGCGATGTGCTGGACGTGCTTTATCTGGGCAGGAAGAGCTTCGACGTAGGCGGCTGGAAGAATTTTCTGCTCCGTAGCGTCGGCCTGGAACCGACGAGCATGAGCGAGCGCAACCGCGATGTAATGCTTCTCCGCATGGTTCCCTTCGTCGAGAACAACCACAACCTGGTCGAGCTTGGCCCAAGAGGCACGGGCAAATCGCACCTCTACCAGCAGATTTCGCCTTACGCCCATCTCGTCTCGGGTGGCAAGGCCACGGTCGCCCGGATGTTCGTGAACAACGCCACCGGCCAGCGGGGGCTTGTTTGCCTTTACGATGTCGTCTGCTTCGACGAAATCTCCGGCGTGTCGTTCGACCAGAAAGACGGCGTGAACATCATGAAGGGGTACATGGAGTCCGGCGAGTTCAGCCGGGGCAAGGAGAGCATCCGGGCGTATGGCAGCGTCGTGATGGTCGGCAACTTCGAGGTCGATGTTCAGCACCAGCAGCGCATCGGCCACCTCTTCGGCCCCATGCCGCCCGAGATGCGCAACGATACCGCTCTCATGGACCGCATCCATTGCTATCTACCCGGTTGGGACGTGCCGAAGATCAGCGAAGCGATCAAAACGAACCACTTCGGCCTGGTGTCGGACTTCGTCAGCGAGTGCTGGACGCGGCTTCGCTCGCACAACCGCATTTCGGCGCTGCAAGGCCGGCTGACATTCGGCGGGGCGCTCAGCGGGCGCGACCAGAGCGCCGTCGTAAAGACGATCAGCGGACTTTTGAAGCTGACGTACCCTTCTCCTGACGAGCCGGTGCCGGACGAAGACCTGGAATGGGCGGTGCGGCTCGCCCTGGAGTGCCGGCGGCGCGTGAAGGAACAGCAAAAAAGAATCGGCTCGGCCGAGTTCCGGAACACTCAGTTCAGCTACACGCTGGGCAAGGATGGCGTGGAGAAGTTCGTCGTCACGCCGGAGTTGCAAAGCGAAGACCATGTCGGGCACGACCCGCTGCCCGCCGGGCAAGTCTGGTCGGTCAGTCCCGGCGACCAGGACGAGGGCTCTGGCCTGTATCGCATTGAAGTCACCGAGGGGCCAGGCGGCGGAGTCAGGGTTTTGAACCGCCCGGCTCCTGCCGCGTTCTCCGAGTCGGTCAAGTATGCCGAAGCGAACCTTTATTCACGGGCCGCGGAATTGGTCGGCGACCGCAACCCGCGCGAACACGAATTCTCGATTCAGCTTCGGGCGTTTGACGCTAGCAAAGGCGGCCGCTCACTTGGCGTGGCTGCCCTATTGGCCATGTGCAGCGCGCTCATCAACCGCAGCCTGCGGGGCGGGCTGGTCGTGGTTGGGGGCCTGAATCTGGGCGGCTCCGTTGATCTGTTGCACAACGCCATCGACGTGGTGGAACTTGCCGTCGAGAAAGGGGCCGGCATCGTCCTGATGCCGGTCTCGGCCCGAAAGCAACTCTTCGACCTTTCCGACGACATGGCCACCAAGGTCAACGTCCTGTTCTACGGCGACGTGCGCGAGGCGTTCATCAAGGCGATCGCTGATTAGCGTGGTGCGGGACGGTCATGGCCGACGATCTCTTGCCGTCCACGAGGTTCAGCGATGAGATCGCGAGCAGCCCTAAAATTCCCGCCGGGCCGCGGGGCCTTCCTTGACCGCCGCGTCGGACTGGCACAAAATGAAGGCGTCCGTTCCCTCTCTTCTATTACGGAGCTCCCATGTCGCAAGCAATTGTCGATCCAACCGAATTGCGCCGCTTCGCCCATGCCCTCAAAGTCTTCAACGGCGATCTGCAAAACCGTATGCAGGTGCTGCACGGGCAACTCGGCGCCCTAAGCCAAACCTGGCGTGACCAGGAAAACCTGAAGTTCTCCGCCGAATTCGAAACCACGATGGTCGCCATCGCCCGGTTCGTCGAAGCCAGCAACGAACATATCCCCTTCCTGCTCCGAAAGGCCGAACGCGTCGAAGAATATCTGACGCAGAGATAGTGGTTAGTGGGTAGTGGGTAGTGGGTAGTAGCATTTGGCACAACAACTCCGCCGACCGCTACCCGCTCGCCATGCTACCCTCAACCACGAACCACGAACCACGAACCACGAACCACTAACCCCCAACCACGAACCACTAACCACTAACCACTAACCACTAACCACTAACCACTAACCACTAACCACTAACCACTAATGAATGGTGCAGCCAGCGTACATTCCATCCCCATGTTGCGGGACTTCCGGGCGGCCTTGGCGAATTACGCCGACGAAGCCAGGGAGTCGCAGGCCGTCAACGATATGTCGGTGCGGCGGGGCATCGATTGGTTCCAAAACGATCTGCTCAAACAGTGGCAGAGCGAACTGCGGAAGCGCGAAGAGGCCGTCACCGATGCCCGTGGCGAATACGAACGCTGCCGCATGCAGTCGTTCGGCGATCGCGTGCCCGACTGCACCGATCAAAAGGTCGCCCTGAAGAAAGCCCAACTGCGGCTGGAAGAGGCCCAAGATAAGTTGAAGGCCGTGAAGAAGTGGAGCCGGGTGCTCGAAGAGGAAATGCAAGACTATCAAGGACAATCGCAGCAGCTCGCCGACATGCTGGCCGGCGAAATGCCCAAAGCAATGGCCGAGATGGACCGCTTGCTGAGCGCCCTGGAAGCCTACATCGGCGTGGCCGCACCCATGGCCAGTTCGGAAGTGTCGATGACCAACGAGCCGCCGCAATCGACGGAAGGGGCGAAGTAGGCGAGGGAGTGAGGGAGTGCGGGAGAGACGGGGGAATTTCAAATTGCAAATTGCGAATTGCAAATTGGCAATCGAACGCCGAACAGCAAACGACCAAGGCCCAAGTTGGAAAGGCGTCAGGCGTCAGGCGTCAGGCGTCAGGCGTCAGGCAAACGTCAATTCGAGTATTTCTGAACCCTGAACCCTGAACCCTGAACCCTTTGATGGTGGGCCGGCGCTCGCAAGCTCGCTGGTCCCACCCTACCGCATAGAAAAGGAGACCAACCATGAAACCGGGCGACCTGGCGGCCGGCGCGGGACGTTTGCAAGACGCCACCAAAACCGTCCGCTTGCACTGGGAAGAAACCAAGGAGGTGTGGAACGACGCCCGACGGGTCGACTTCGACACCAAGTATATGGAGCCCATCGAGCCGCAAGTGCGGATGACGCTCGACAAGCTGCGGCGGCTGTCGCAGGTGTTTCATCAGGCTTGCCAGGAATGCACGTAAATGGAATCTGAATTGATCCAACGCCAGCGGCAAATGCTGGCCGACGCCGCCCGACTCGTGGCCGAGCTGGCCGACAACCGCACCGAAACGCAACTCGAAGCCAAACTGGCCGCCTCGGAAGAAGAGCACCAGCGGGCTCGCCAGGCAATCGAGGCCCAGCGCAAGGCGGAGTTGGATGCGGCCGAAGCGGAATACCAGTCGGAACGCGACCGCCTGACCGCCGCCGCACAGAAGGCGATCGGCGAGATCGAATCGGCCTACCGCCAGACCAGCGAAACGGCCACCGCCGAATGGCAGCAAGAGCAGACCGAGGCCGAGCGGATCAAGGAAGACTCTCATTTCGAGATGACCGGCGTCCACGAGGCCGGCAAGAACAACCTCAAAGCCAAGTACGGCGATCTGGAAAACGGCACCGATTCGACCGCCATCGGCATCGAGTCGCGGCGCAAAGAAGTGAAGCAGCTTCTCGCGGTCCACGGGCAAGAGGGCCTGACCGAGCAGCCGGGCCAGCCCCTCGGCCAGTTGCCCGCCAACGTCAATCCGCAGCAGGCGATCGAAGAAGCCTTCAAGGTGGCCGACGCCAAGATGGCAGAGCTGCGGGCGGTGAAGAAGCCCAAGGCCGTCATGGCACTGGTGATCTTCTTCGTGGTCGCAGCGGCGGTGGCGGCGGGTGTGGGCGTGGCGACCAAATGGAATCCGCTGATGATGGGCGGCGCCGGCACGGTCGCCGGGCTGGTGATCGCGCTGATCACGTTCGTCGCCATGCGCTCCAGCGTGCAGGGCCGCGTGGTGGCCGCGTATCAACCGCTGGCCTACGCGCTCGATTATGCCGATCTGGCCCGCAAGCGGTGGCAGCAGATCGCCGGCGAGACCTATCGCCGCGAAAGCACCGCGCTCGATCAGCGGCGGCAGCGCGACGACGCCAAGGCCGAGGAACTCTGCCGCACGCGCGTCGACAAGGCGGTCAAGCAGCGCGACGAGCTGATCGCCAAGGCCCAGCGGCGGTACGACAAGCAGATGGCCGAAGTGACGCAGCGCCGCGACGCCGCCCTGGAAAAGATCGAAAGCGGGATCAAACGCCGCCGCAAGGAGATACCCGCCAAGTTCGACGAGCAACTGCACGCGCTCGGGGAGAATCATCGTCATGCGACGCAAGAGTGCCGCAAGACGATCGAGAACACCAAGCAGCGCCGGCTGGACCGCTGGCACGAGGGCGTGGCCCGGCTGCAAAGCGAAGCGGCCGACGTCAACGCGCAGTGCGGCGAGCTGTTTCCCGATTGGCAGTTCATTGTTTCGCCGGAATGGAAGGCTCCCACCAAGCTGCCGCCGGTCGTTCGGCTCGGCCAGTGGCAAGCGGCTCCGGAGCAGTTCGACGACAAGCCGCGGGTCGAAGACGACTCGGCGCCCGTGCTCGACGATCTGAGCGCCCACCGGAAAAAGGAGGAGGCCGACGGCAGCGGCGGTCTGCGTTTGCCGGTGCTCAAGCAGCCGGCGCTGGTCACGTTTCCCGATCACAGCTCGATGCTGTTCAAGGGACAGGGCAAGGCGCGGGACGAGGCGATCGGCATCATGCAGGCGGCCATGTTGCGGCTGGCGACGACGATTCCGCCCGGCAAGGCGCGGTTCGTGGTGGTCGATCCGATCGGCCTGGGTCAGAATTTCGCGGCCTTCATGCATCTGGGCGATTTCGACGAGCAGTTGATCGGCGCCCGAATCTGGACCGAGTCGAGCCAAATCGAGCAGCGGCTGGCCGACCTGACCGAGCAGATGGAGGTGGTGATCCAAAAGTATCTCCGCAACGAGTTCGAGACGATCGAGGCTTATAACGAAGCGGCGGGCGAAGTGGCCGAGCCGTTCCGCTTTCTGGTGATCGCCAATTTTCCGGCCAACTTCAGCGAGGCGGCCTGCCGGCGGTTGTTGAGCATCGTCTCCAGTGGAGCGCGGTGCGGCGTCCACACGCTGATCAGCGTCGATACCAAGCTGCAATTGCCGCAGGGCTTCAAGCTGCCCGACCTGGAGCAGCACTGTACGAACTTCGTCTGGCAAGACGACCGCTACGTGTGGAAAGAACCGGAGTTCGGGCGGCTGTCCTTGACGCTCGATCGGGCGCCGCCGGGCGACGTGTTCACCGACGTGGTCCGCCGCGTGGGCGACGCGGCCAAGAACGCCAGCCGCGTCGAGGTGCCCTTCGCGGTCATCGCCCCCAAGGACGACGAATGGTGGAAAGCCACCACCAACAGGGGCATTCGCGTGGCGCTCGGTCCGGCCGGCGCCACCAAGCATCAGTTCCTGGAACTGGGCCGCGGCACGGCACAGCACGTGCTCGTCGCCGGCAAGACCGGATCGGGCAAATCGACCTTGTTGCACACGCTGATCACCAACCTGGCGCTCACCTACAGCCCCGAGGAGTTGGAGCTGTACCTGATCGACTTCAAGAAGGGCGTCGAGTTCAAGACCTACGCCACCTACCGGCTGCCGCACGCGCGGGTCGTGTCGGTGGAGAGCGACCGCGAGTTCGGTCTGAGCGTGCTGCAACGGCTCGACGTCGAGTTGCGCGTGCGTGGCGAGAAGTTCCGCGACGCCGGCGCCCAGGACGTGGCCGGCTATCGCCGCAACACCGGGCAGCAACTTTCGCGTATTTTGCTGATCATCGACGAGTTTCAGGAGTTCTTCGTCGAAGACGACAAGCTGGCCCAGGAAGTGGGCCTGTTGTTCGACCGCCTGGTGCGTCAGGGCCGTGCCTTCGGCATGCACGTGCTGCTCGGTTCGCAGACGTTGGGCGGGGCCTATTCGCTGGCCCGCACCACGTTGGGCCAGATGGGCGTGCGCATCGCATTGCAGTGCAGCGACGCCGACGCGCATTTGATTCTCAGCGAAGAGAACCAGGCCGCACGGCTGCTGTCGCGTCCCGGCGAGGCGATCTACAACGACGCGGGCGGCTTGCCCGACGCCAACCATCCCTTCCAGGTGGCGTATTTGCCGGATGAAGACAAGGAGCGTTGGCACGAGCGGATTCGGGCTTTTGTGCGCCAAGAGCGCGACGGCACGCAGTATCCGCTGATCGTGTTCGAAGGCAACGTGCCCGGCCAGCTCGATAAGAATCTCGCGCTCGACGAGTTGCTGCGTGCGCCGAGTTGGCCGCTCGATTCGAAGATGCCGGCCACGGCCTGGCTGGGCGATCCGGTGGCGATCAAGGAGCCGACGGCGGCTGTGCTGCGGCGGCAGAGCGGGCAAAACCTGCTGCTGATTGGCCAGAACGACATGCAGGCCCTGGCCATTCTGGCCGCCGCTCAGATCAGCCTGGCGGCGCAATTTCCGCCGGCTTCGGGCGAACAGCCGGGCACGCGGTTCTTCGTGCTCGACGGCACTCCGCCCGAACACGCCAACGCGGGCACCTTCGAGCGGGTGGCCAAGGCCCTGCCGCACGAGACGCGCCTGGGCATGCAGCGCGACACGGTGGCGATCGTCAAGCAGGTGGCCGAAGAGGTTGCCCGACGCCAGCAAGAGAACCTGACCGATCTGCCGGCCTGGTATTTGATCGTCCACGACTTGCAGCGTTTCCGCGAGCTGCGTAAGAAGGAAGACGATTTCGGTTTTTCGCGGGGCGAAGAGCAGACGCCTTCGCAGCAGCTTGTGTCGATCATGCGCGAGGGGCCGAACTTGGGCATTCACGTGCTGGCCTGGTGCGACGGCGTGACGAACATGCAGCGCACCTTCGACCGGCAGGCGCTGCGCGAAGTCGAGCTGCGGGTGCTGTTCCAGATGAGTCCGAACGATTCCAGCGCGCTGATCGATTCGCCGGTCGCCAGCCGTCTGGGCGAGCAGCGGGCGTTGTTCCACAGCGAAGAGCTGGGCAAGCTCGAAAAGTTCCGGCCTTATGAGTTGCCGCCGGCCGAGTGGCTCGACTGGGTCGGCCAGCAGTTCCGTTCACGTCCGCTGGCTCCGGTGGTTCCAGCGGCAACCGCCGGGGCCGACGGCGACAGCCAGCCGCCGGTGACTGCCGTTCCCCTCGGTGCGAACGGCGATTCCGCGGCCGCAGCCGCACCGGCGGCCGTTCAACCCAACGGCGATGCCAAGCCGAACGGCGACGGGCATGCCGCGGGGGAAGAGCGCGAAGCGGTGTTGGAGCGAAGCTCAGATGAGCCGGAAGCGGTGGGGTGAAGGCGACGTTATATGGTAAAGCATCGCGCGACAGCGGCTAAGCGAGGATTCCTTCGGCTTCCCGTCGTCTCCGCTGGCGCAGAGCATCTCGTCATGGGCTATCTAATGCGCCGCAACATCCTCGCGTATAAAGCGCCTCCAAATAATGAGGGCTATGATCTGATCTGCATCCACCCGGATCCGCGCCATCGGCCGTCAAGGACCGAGCTGCCCCAGGTTCGCGTTCAAGTCAAGAGCCGCTATGCCACTGACTGCGATCGAGGATTTCCTGTCAAAGAGACCAGCTTCGACGCTTTCGATTTTGTCGTCGTGGCCTTCTTGAACATTGGCAAGTTTGGCGGAGCGTACAATGGCACGGAGGGGGCCAAAGAACCCGATTTCTACACGCTTTCGCAGGATTTCATACGGCGGCATCATGACGCCACGTCGTCATGGCAAAAGGTGAGGCTCCGCAAGGCCGAGATCGAAGCGTTCAAGAACGAGGCAGGATTTGAATTAATCGCGGAAAAGCTGGGGATATCCAAGCCGACGAAGGCGCGCGGCATAATGGCCGTCGGTCGCCGACGAATCGCAGAAAGGAATGGCCATGATTGATGCCGTCACCCAAAAGCGGCTTTGCGTATCGACCGAGGGCGCTTTTGCTCCTTTTGTAGTTGTGCCGCTCAACCAGCTAGACACGGTCCTTGCCGCCCTTGACGCGAACAAGCTTTCCTATCGGCTCGACGACGAAGTAATGTCGGTCGATGGAAAGCCGGAAGTTGCTTTCGTCAACCTTGAGCGCGGCAGTGATCCCGTGAGCGTTCAGCGGATATTAGACAACATTCCGTAAGGGATGAGATGAGGTTGCGGAAATCGTAAGGCATGGCACGCAGTCCAGATGACCTTCCCGCGACGGGAACGCCAGGTTCAACAGGAGAGAAACGGGACGCAAACGGCAACGTCATCCAGCGGCGTTTTTACGGTCTTGACGGTCGCGCCGTCAAAAACATCGACTATGGCCACGACCACATCGGGGCGGGCGATCCGCACGCTCACGACTGGGACTGGTCGAAGAAACCGGCGAGACGGCCAGCACGAGCATTGAGGCCAGGAGAATAGTATGAGCACAGCCTCGCAGTACACCGCTGGTTGGATTGGCACAACCATCCACAATTTCTTGTCGGACCTTGAACCCGCGACGGCGATCGCCTATGCGCTGATTACTTGCCTGGACAGTTCTGTTGATCTGGCGCCCGTCGTCGAGCGCAACGCCGCGCTGCGTGAGCTGCGGAAGCGCGGCGAGTTGCACCTGCTGGGCAAAGGGTTCTTCTTGAAGACGCGCGGTCTCCTCAAGCTCAATCGAGAATCAAGATTGTTTTTCGGCTTCGATGAGCTTTGGCTGTGTTCGCGGGCGCCTGTGGCTCCGAAGCCGGACGACCTCTTTATCACCGGTCCCGACCGGATTTCCGATCAGGCATTAGATCGTCTATCTTTGTGGATGCCGCACAACCACTGCTCTCTCGCGCTTGGTGACGGAACGGGCATGAACTTCTGTGCCAAGCTAACCGGCATAGCCAAATACGTCGTCGAGGCGCTGACCGAATCAGCGACTCGATAACCAGCGAGCCTGCGAGCGCCGGCCATCGGCGCGACTCAATGGTGGGCCGGCGCTCGTAAGCCCGCTCGCTTCCACCCTACGATTTAGCCGTCTCGAATCCCCGGCAGAGGCGGCCGGAATAGCCCTTTGCAACCAACTGGTTTCCGCAGAGAATAAATGAGGCTCTCCTTGATTCTCAGCCCCCTCACAATGGCACGGGAAGAATTCATCCAAAATCTGCGACACACGTTGTCGCTTGCGGCCCCGTCGGTCGAGGCCGATACCGCGCACTTGAATGCCGCCGAACGAGCCCGGATGATTTTTAGCGCGGACGAATGGCTCAAGCCGGAAAGCGTCGAGGGCTTCAGCGTCGACGACTTCGCGGGGCTCGATGCATCGTCACGAAAACGGCTCGTTGCGGCCGTGAAGGGGTTCGCTGCGATGGCGGCTGCCGTGAACGGCGCTGCGGACGGCGCAGCGAATCAGGCTCAAGACGCTTGGGACAAGCTGCAGGAGATCATTGAAATCATTCGGCCTTCGGTGCAGGCCGAATGGTCCGCCCAAGTCGAGTCGCTCGTCAACCAGGCGGCCGACTGGTGCCAGCAGCGCGAGTGGATTGCCAAGACCAAGAAAAAACACCTTAAAGACAAATTGATCGGCGAATACGACCTTCCGCAGCTTCACTTTTATGATGGAGAAAACCACCTCCTTTTGGATCCGATCGCTCGTTTCGCGCCAGGCACTTCGGGGCTGGTCGACTTGGCGCTGTTGCCCGTATTTGATTCGATGATGGTGGCACGGATCGGCGGAGATTGGTACATTCGCCCGGATTACGGTCAGGGCCGCCGCCGGAAGTGGTCTGAGGCCTCGTTCGTCGACGCTGTCCAGCGTCTAAGTACGCGCGAATGAAGCAATTGATTCGCACCTCAGTTGGCTTCCCCTGGATTGGTAACCCATGCTCAAACACCAGCTCCTGCATCCCCAAATCAACGAAGTGCTCGGCCGGGCGGGGCACCATGCCAAGGTGCTCATCGCCGACGGCAACTATCCGGCCTCGACCAAACGCGGTCCCAACGCCGAACTGGTTTGCCTTAACCTCATGCCCGGCGTGGTGAACTGCACGCAAGTGCTGAAGGCGATTCTTTCGGCGGTGCCGATCGACGGCGTCAACACCATGATGTACACGCCCGACGATCCGTATACGCTGGACCGCGACCCGCCGGTCTGGGACGAATATCGCGAAGTGATTCGGGCGGCCGGCTTGAACGTGAGCCTGGAACCGATCGCCAAGTGGGATTTTTACGAGGCCGTCGAGACGCCCGACCATGTTCTCACGATCCAGACCGCCGATCAGCAGCGATTTGCCAACCTGCTGCTGTCGATCGGCGTGCGGATGGAATGACAAGGCACTATGCCACCTACCATCGACGCGCATCAGCACTTTTGGCGGCTCGACCAGCCGGCGCCATTCAACTACACCTGGCTCAATGCGCCGCGGAACGCCGCCATCCGCCGCGACTTTTTGCCCGAACAGCTTGAACCGCAGTTGCGGGCCGCGGGCATCGACAAGTCGATCTTGGTGCAGACGCAACATAATCTGGCCGAGAACCGCTGGGCGCTGGGGCTGGCCGAACGGCACGAGTTTATCGCGGGCGTCGTCGGCTGGATCGACTTGGCCAGCGACGACTGCGAACGGCAGTTGCGCGAATTCGAAGACCACCCCAAGTTCGTCGGCGTCCGCCATGTCACGCAGGACGAACCCGACGACGATTTCATCGTTCGCGAAGACGTGCTGCGCGGACTGAAAGTGCTGGAGCAGCGCGCAGTGCCGTTCGATTTGCTGTTTTACGTCAAGCACCTGCGGCATGTGCCGGCGCTGGCCACGCACGCGCCGGAGCTGGCGATGGCGATCGACCATCTCTCGAAGCCGCACATCAAAGACCGCCGCACCGACGATTGGCTGCCGAGTTTCAAGGCGGCCGCGAAGTTTCCCAACGTTTACTGCAAGCTCTCCGGCATGATTACGGAGGCCGATTGGCGGCGTTGGACGGCCGATGATCTGAAGCCCTACGTCCAGGCCGCGTTGGAGCTGTTCGGCCCGGAGCGGCTGATGTTCGGATCCGATTGGCCGGTCTGCGAGCTGGCCGGCACGTATCAGCAAGTATTCGAGGCCCTCAACGAAGCGCTGGGGCCGTTGAGCGCGCACGAGCGACAGGCCATCTTCGGCGGCACCGCGGGTTGCTTTTATCAATTGCCGCGTTGACACCTGGACATCCTGGGCCGGCGCTTGACCGCTGCAACGAACGTAAGGTGGGACCAGCGAGCTTGCGAGCGCCGGCCCACCGATAGCGACGTCGTTTACGGTGGGCCGGCGCTCGCAAGCTCGCTGGTCCCACCCTACGACGGAGGGCAGCCGCACGACATTTGCGGCACGACCACGCGCAGGGCACTTGGCGCGACCTCAATCACGACCGGGGCAAAGTCGGCCGCTTCGCCGTCGATTTCCATCGGCACCGGACCGGTCGAGGTGAGCGCGATCCGCCGAGCGCGGCCATAACGCACGTCGCCGCGCTGGCGGTGCCGTTTCAGCCATACGCTCAGGGCGTATTTCATCAGCGGCAGGTTGCCGGGCTTCTCGAAGACGATCCAGTCGAGCACGCCGTCGTGCGGGTTGGCGTCGTAGGCCAGCGGCAAGCGGTTGGCATACTGCGGCATGTTGAACACCATGCACAAAGCACCGCGCATGCTCTGGCCATCGGCGTCCACATCGAACAAGGGATAGCGATAACGCCAGGCGGAGGCCAACATGGGGGCCGCATAGCTCACGCTGCGCACGCGGCGCAGGCCCGCCTCGTGCTGCCGCCAGTGGGCCAGCCGGTGGGCGGCGTCGCCGTCGAAGCCGGCGCTGGCCACGATGGCAAACAGCCGGTCTCCCGCCCGGCCCAGGTCCATCGTCCGCGTGCGGCCCGCGGCCAGCACCGCCGCGGCGTGCGCCGGCTCAGAACAGCAGCCGAATTGCCGTGAAAACAGGTTCTCGTTGCCCAAAGGAAAGTGGAACACCGGCAGCCGGTTTTGCAGGTTGATCACGCGGTTCAGCGTGCCGTCGCCGCCGGCGGCCACGACTGCCCGGTATCGCTCGGCAGCCAAGGGGTCGGTGCCCACCTCGGCCAGTTCGCCAAGCTCCCAAACGATGCGCGGTTCGAGCTGCCGCTCGATCAGCGCGGCCGACAATGCGGCAACGCAAGTGCGGTTTTCCTTCGCACCGCTATAGGGATTGGCCACGATGATGACGCCGGGAGGCAATGGGCCTTGGTCGTGGGGAGCGTCACTCATGCAAAGTCGCGACGGAACGAGTGTCGAGTGAAACTTAAAATTCGGTCCGCGGCGATCGAGAACAACCCGGCCCGCCGCCAATCATCCAAGTTTACCGAGCGTCAGGCGGGCCTGGCAGCCGTGCCACGGTGCGCGGCGTGCCAGAGTCGTTTGCCCGTGGCTCTACAATCCAATTGGGTGTGGCGAAGACGCTGGTCGAACGCGACCAGCCGAGCCGGAGGTGGGCGAGGACCGGAGCCGCACAATGGGTCCGACGGCTTTGGGAATCTCGCAGCCTAGTGGTCGGGGGTCGAGTCCAATCGACGCCCACGTCCTCCAACCGTGGGCGACCCCGGCCCCGGCATTCATACATACTGCACGCGGTGGTCGTTGAAACAAATAGCGGTGGCTGGGGCAGAGCCGCGCGATGGACCAGTTCCCCTGTTAGCGCTCTGCCGCGGCGATGCCCCGGTAGCGCCACCACCGGGGCATCGCTGGCCGACGTAGCGTTTTTGATGATTGCCGGGTCGTTCTCGGCCAGCTTCTGCCCGGGCCACCGAAAATGTCTCATTGCCGAGCGCGTGCAATCTAACCCATGCTCGCCTGGCCCAGGATTTTGCGTAAGCAAGTCATGCCGATCTCGCCGAATTGCCGGGCCGGCACTTGCCAAATCTGCGGGTTCATCAGCTCCAACGAGACGTAGCCGTCGTAGCCGATCGTCCGCAGCGCGTCGAGGACCGGCTGCAACTGATAGTCGCCGTCGCCGGGCAAAATGCGGTCGGCGTCGCCGGCGAACTCGCGCGGCGTGCCGGCGATGTCGCAAAGCTGCACGTGGAACAGGTTTTCGCGCGTCAGATAAGCGAGGTCTTCCGCCTTGCTGGGGCCGGCATAGTAATGAAACACGTCGAAGCAGAGACCGAGATGCGGCGAACCGGTTTCGTTGACCAGTGCCGCCGCCGTCTGCAGGTTGTTGCCGAAAGTGGCCGACGCTTGGAATTCCAGCGCCAGCCGGACGCCTTGCTCGCCTGCCCGGACGGCAGCCTGAGTGAGCGATGCCTGCACGCGCTCGAGGTCTTGCTGGGCGAGCGGCCCCATCACATCGCAGGCCACCACCAGCGTGCCGATTTCGAGCTTTCGCAAGAGCGTCAATCGCCTGGAAAAATGCTCCCAATGCTCGCGACGGGCATCACCCTGACTGACGAGCAGCCCGCCTTGAAAGCTGGCCACCGGCGCGGCCATCTGCTGCTCGTCGAGCAAGCGTCGCACGTCATCGAGCGAGTGCGTTTCCAGGTAGGTTTCCAGCTTTCCCAGCCAGATTTCCACCGCCCGGCAGGCGCCGGCCGCGTAGTCTTCGATGTCCTTGTCGAAGGGCGAGTTGAGCGAACAGACCTGGCTGATGGCGGGCTTCATGGGGAATTTTGGATTTTGGATTTTGGATTTGAGATTTCACGAGTAATGCTTCCGCCTCAATCCAAAATCCAAAATCCAAAATTGCCGGAATGGTGGGCCGGCGCTCGCAAGCTCGCTGGCCCCACCCTACGTTTTGGCCCTCAGTTTCTCCTGGGCCGCCAGCTCGGCCTCGATCCAGGCTTCCAGCTCGTCCCAATCGACGGGCGGCAGACGGCAGAGGTCGGGCCGCAATTTGGCCGCGCCGCGAATGTAGACGTGCTGGATTTCGGCCAGTGACTTCGATGTGTTCCAGTGAATCAAAATCCGCACGCACCGCGGCAGCGAGCCGGGCACGCTGATCTCGTGCGTACACAACAGGGGCACATCGAGCCAGCCAAGCTGCCGCGCGGCCAGGGCCGGAAACTCGGCGTCCAGGTCCGTCGTGGTCGTGAAGATGGCGCTGGCCACGTCTTCATGCTCGATCCCGTTCAAGCGGACCATCAACGTCCAAAGCTGCTGCGTGGCCTTCAGCAGCTCTTCGCGCGTATTGTGCTCGACGGTCGTCGCGCCGCGCACCCCACGACAGCGGATACGTCGGTCATCGCTCATTCCAGTAGATCTTGATGTTGTGCGACTGCCGCCCGACCGCCACGATGTCGTTGCGGCCGTCGCCGTTGAAATCGGCCACGGTCAGGTCTTCGATATTGACACCGCCCTGGTCGACAAGCTGCCGCTGCCAACGCTGGCCCCGCTCCTGCGGATCGTAAATCCGCAAGCCGCAACGCACCGAATCGCTCTTGTCGTCGCGCACGCCGACGATCAGCTCGTCGTCAACGTCGTCGTCCAGGTTGGCGCACCAGACCGCGTGGCCCCACTTCAAATCGGAATCGAGCACGTTGCGGTCCCAGAGCGGCTGGGCGGCGTCCTTCGGCCGGGTATAGACAACGACCTGGAAGCCGTGCCAAGGCTCGATGGTGGCGATGTAGTCGCTGCCGCCGGCGATGCGGCCATGTTTGATCTCGCTGGCGCCGCGGGCTTCGGGGTTGTCTTGGTTCCCCGCTCCAATCGGCCGGCTCTTCCACGTGCCATCAGCCTTGCGCTTCAAGAGCGTGACGCCCTCGAAACTGGCCATGAGAATATCGGTCTGCCCGTCGCGGTCGAGATCGGTGGGCCAGAGATTGTGCGCCACGTGCAGCTCCTCATTGATCACCTGCGGCTGCCAGGCATCGTGGACCGGATCGGCCGGAATCTTATACGCCAAGAGTCGCAAAGGCGTCTCCATCCACAGCGGCTTGGTGGAGTTGCGGCCCATCATCGGCGCGACGAGCAACTCTTTGCGGCCGTCGCCGTCGAGATCGGCCCAGCGCATGCGGTGCGTGGTCGGTTGTTCGCCGATGGGGTGTACTTGCCAGCGGCCGTCGGCGGAAGTGCCGCGCGAAATCCACTGGATGGTGCCGCCCGTGCGCGTGTCGATCGGCCGCCAGTCGGCGCCCAGAGCGAAGTCGATTTGGCCGTCGCCGTCGATGTCGTAGGGTGCGATGCAGACGTTGTCGCGCTTGGTCTGATCTTGAATGAGCGTGTGGACTTTCCACGACGGGTTTTCCAGCCATAGGACGCGGTTGGTATCGACCACGACGATGTCGGTGCGGCCGTCGGCGTTCATATCGACCACCGTCACCGCATAGCCGACCTCCAGCCGTTCCGGAAGCTGCTCGGCCCGCAAGCGTATTTCAGCGGCTGCGCTGACTGCGGTTAGAAAAACGCCGCCGATCAGCGCAACCGCGGAGCACGCCGTCCGCCATTTCTCATCCCTCATCTCTCATCCCTCATCTCTCATCATTTCTCGACCACATACAGTGCTTCGAACGTGCGGATATAAATACGCCCTCCCGAGACCGCCAGCGACGACGAAATCGGCTCCTGCATGTCGTTCGACGCCAGAATCTCGAACTTGGGGCCGGCCTTCACCACGGTGATTACGCCGCCGCGGGCAGTCAAGTAGATATTACCGTCGGCGTAGAGCGGCGATGCCCGATAACGGTCGGAATGCGCCCGTTCCTGGTAAATCTCCTTGCCGCTTTTGGCGTCCATGCAGATCAGCACGCCGTTCTCGCGGCAGAGATAGACCAGGCCATCCACGACCAGCGGCGAGGGTACGTCGGGCGTGTTCTGCGCCCGCACCCAACGATGGCCCTTGGACGAATCGGAAATGTCGCCCTGAGCGTCGGGCCGCAGTCCGAGCACGGGGCCGTTCTTGGCGGAGGGCACCACAATCAGGCCCGGCACCGCCACCGGCGAGGCCACGAAACGCAACGTGGGGTTGTACGTGCCCTTCGGGTTCAGTCCGCCACAGCGCCACAATTCGCGGCCGTCGTCCAGGCTATGTGCCACGATGTAGTCGCAGCCGTGCGAGAGCAAAAATGCCCGTTGCTCGTCGCGGTAAAGCACGGGCGAGGCATACGAGTGTTCGCACTCGGAGTGGGCATCGCTCCGGCGTTCGTGCCTCCAGATTTCTTTGCCCGTTGATTTATCGAGGGCCACGACCAGCGCCGCCTTGCTGTGCAGCAATTGCAGGTAGAGCCGGTCGCCGTCGAGCACGGGCGTGCTGGTCAGGCCAAAGGCGATGTCGAACTTGCCAAAAACCTGCTGCAGGTCTTCCTTCCAGACTTCCTTGCCGGAAAAATCATAGCAGCCAAGCACGCCGTTGGCGAAAAACACCCATACGTGCTCACCGTCGGTGACGGGCGAGGGCGAGGCCGAGTTCCCTTCGTCGCCGCGGACGGTGCGGTCGCCACTGGTGACCGTTTGCCGCCAGCGTTCGGTGCCATCGGTGCCGACACACAACAGCAGCAAATCGCCGTTGGGCGTGGCACTGGTGACGAAGATCGAGTCGTCCCAGACGATCGGCGTAGCGCCCGCCGGGCCCGGCAAGGGCAACCGCCAGGCGATGTTTTCGGTCTTGCTCCAGTTGACGGGCAAATCGCTTTCATGGCTGATGCCGTCGTTCTTCGGGCCGCGCCACTGCGGCCAGTTTTCGGCCGAGGCGGCCGTGGCCGTCAGCACGCACGTCAGTGCCAGTAGCAACTTCTTCACGGTGATGGTTCTCCGCATCGAGGTTTTCGCCTGCCAATATCCGGGTCCGAATCATGGTTTAATGTGGCGGAACGGACTAGGGAGGTCAAGAAGGGCAGGTGCAATACACCCAGGCCACGGATCGGTCTTTCAGAACGCGCAGCGCGCTGCGCGGAGACCGTCAAGCCGCCTATAATCAAGCAGCAGGTGAATCATCGCCACCTTGCGCCGCACGCGAAACACCCGCGCTAACTTTGGATTCCGCTTGATGTCCGTTATTGAAACTGCCTCGAACGTTCGTCCCGGTGATGACCAATCGCTGGCGGATGCCGATGAGTTCATCCGGCTGCGAGGTGTGCGGGTCCATAACCTGCAAAACGTCGACCTCGATCTGCCGCGCGGACAGCTCGTGGTCATCACCGGGCCCAGCGGATCGGGTAAAAGCTCGCTGGCCTTCGATACGTTGTTCGCCGAGGGCCAGCGGCAATATATCGAGACGCTTTCAACCTACGCCCGGCAGTTCTTGCATCAACTCGAGCGGCCCGACGTCGATCTGATTGAGGGCCTGCAACCGACCATTTCCATTGACCAGCGTGGCGGCAGCGGGAACCCACGCAGCACCGTAGCCACCGTCACGGAGATTTATGATTATCTGCGGCTGCTGATGGCCCGGCTAGGCGAAGTGTTGTGCTACCGGTGCGGCGCGCCCATCCGTCAGCAGACGCCGGAGCAGATTGCCGACGATCTCGCCGGTCTCGCCGAGGGAACGAAGTTGATCTTGTTGGCGCCGCTCGTGCGCGGCCGCAAAGGCAAACATCAGGAAGTGTTCGAGGCGGTACGCAAGGCGGGCCTGGTCCGCGTGCGCGTGGATGGCACCGTTTACGATCTGGACGCGATCGGCGAGCTTGCCCCGCGGCGCAATCACACCATCGAAGCCGTGGTCGACCGGATCGTCGTCCGCCCCGGCGTGCGGCCACGGCTGGCCGAGTCGCTGGCCCTGGCGCTCAAACATGCTGAAGGGCTGGTGGCCGCCGCCATTCTGCCGCCGGGCGGCGATGCGAACGAGGGTTGGGAAGAGCGGCGTTACAGCACCGAGTATTCTTGCCCGAATTGCCGGCTGAACTACGACGAGATCGAACCGCGAACGTTCAGCTTCAATAGTCCCTACGGCGCTTGCCCGGCGTGCCAGGGACTGGGCGTGGTGGGACTCGATGAAAGCGGCGAGCCGCTTGCCGACGGGCAGCAGGTTTGTGCTGAATGCCAGGGCGCTCGCTTGCGGCCCGAGGCACGCAGCGTGAAGCTGGCAGGCCGCGCCATCCAGGAGATCACCGCGCTGCCGGTCGCAGCCGCCAGAGAGTTTTTCGCCGGCATCGCCTTGGGGCGGGCCCAGGAAGCGATCGGCCGGCCGCTGTTGCGAGAGATCAACTCTCGGCTGGCGTTCATCGACCAGGTCGGCCTCGGCTATCTCACGCTGGCACGAGCGGCCGACACGCTCAGCGGCGGCGAATCGCAGCGGATCCGGCTCGCCACGGGCATCGGCTCCGGCCTGGTGGGCGTCTGCTACATTCTCGACGAGCCGTCGATCGGTCTGCACCCGCGCGACAATCAGCGGCTGATCGACGCCTTGCGTAATTTGCAGCAGCAAGGCAACAGCGTGCTGGTGGTCGAGCACGACGAGGCGATCATGCGCCAGGCCGACCAGATCGTCGATCTGGGGCCGGGCGCCGGGCGGCACGGCGGCCGCATCGTGGCCCAAGGCCCGCCCGACGAAATCTGCCGCCACCCGCAGTCGCTTACGGGCAAGTATCTTTCAGGCGACGAAAGGATCGCGGTTCCCACCGAGCGGCGCGCCGTCAACGTGCGCAAGGCGCTCGTCGTCGAGGGCGCGACCGGCAATAACCTGAAGAGCGTCACGGCGGCGTTTCCGCTCTCGGCGTTGGTGTGTGTGACCGGCGTGAGCGGTTCGGGCAAGAGTACGCTCGTGCTCGACACGCTGGCCCGCGCCGTGACGCGGCGATTGAGCGGCGAAGGGCCGCAGCCGGCGCCGCACACGGCCCTGCGCGGCCTGAAGCAGATCGACAAACTGGTCGAGGTCGATCAGTCGCCGATCGGCCGCACGCCGCGGAGCAACCCGGCGACCTATGTCGGGGCGTTCGACGAAATCCGCCGCGTGTTTGCCACCACACGCGAAGCCCGGCTGCGCGGCTACAAGGCCAGCCGGTTCAGCTTCAACGTCAAGGGCGGCCGTTGCGAAACGTGCCAGGGCCAGGGCCTGCGGAAGATCGAGATGAACTTCTTGCCCGACTTGTACGTGGCGTGTTCCGAATGCGACGGCCGGCAATTCAACCCGGCCACGCTGGAGGTGCGGTATCGCGGCCTGTCGATCGCCGACGTGCTGCGGCTGCGGATCGACGAGGCCCTCGACTTCTTCCAGAACTTTCCGGGCCTCCGCCGCTCGCTGGCCGGGCTGGCCGAGGTCGGCCTGGGCTACCTGACGCTGGGCCAATCGTCGACCACGTTGTCGGGCGGCGAGGCGCAGCGGATCAAGCTGGCCGCGCAGCTCAGCCGCGTCGACACCGGCAAGACGCTCTATATTCTCGACGAGCCGACCACCGGGCTGCACTTCGACGATGTTCGCCGCCTGCTGGCCGTGCTCGGCCGGCTTGTTGACCTGGGCAACACGGTGATCGTGATCGAGCACCATCTCGACGTGATGAAGTCGGCCGACTGGATCATCGACCTTGGCCCGGAGGGAGGCGAGGCCGGCGGGCAGATTGTGGCGGCCGGAACACCGGAGCAAGTGGCGGCGGTGGAGGGGAACGTGACGGGGCGGTATCTGCGTGGCGTCTTGGAGGACAACGGGTGAGCGAAGTCGGCGTGTATGAAGTCAGCCGCTTGCCCTGATCGGCATTTGACATCCGCAGACTCGACGCCTACGCTGATTTACATGGAGATGGCTTCGCTCAACGTCGACTTACCCGAACCGCTGAAAGTGTTTGTCGAAATCGAGGCCGAGGAAAGTGGATACGCCACGGCGAGCGATTACATTCGTGCTTTGATTTGCGAGGCGGAACACCGCAAGTCCGAGCAAGCAGTCGAAGCCCTGCTGCTGGATGGCCTCGATCCGAGTGATCGTGGCGAAATGAGCGACGCCGAATGGCAGTCGCGCAAGCAACAACACCGCGCTCAGCGGTTGGAAGCGCTACGGCGGGAAATTGGCGCCGGACTGGATGACGCCGCACGGGGAAGAGAATACTCGGCCGATGAAGTCTTCAAGCGACTGGAAGCGCGCACCGACGAGCCCTGAACCGGCGAGCAATGGCGAAAACCGTTGTTGTTACCGAGCAAGCGCTGCGCGACTTGGAGGAAATCCACGACTACATCGCTCGTGACAAGCCACTCGCGGCGAAGAAGCTCATCAAGCAGCTTCAACGTAAGTTTCAAACGCTCGCGACGTTTCCGGAGCTTGGCGCATCTTGCGATCAAATCCAAACAGGATTACGCAGCCACGCCGCTGGAAGCTACGTCATCTTTTTTGAGCCGATTACGGCAGGCATCCGAGTCGTGAGAGTGGCTCACGGCCGGCGCAGTTAGCCCCGCGGCATCGTCGACCGCGGCGATTGAGACAACTCGGCTTGTGCAAATGGCAGCCGCTTAGGATAACTGTCTGGAAATACGCGGCGCGACACGGAGGTTTGTGGGAACGCCCTCCGTGGCGTGCCCTCTTTGAGCAAGCGACGTCAACCCTGATTCGCGGAACACCACAGAGGGCGTTCCCTACAGCAGCCGACTTCCATGCCTTATTTACCCAACACCGCCGACGATCAGCGGCTGATGCTCGAAGCGATCGGCCTGAAAACGATCGACGAACTGTTCGAAATGGTGCCGGCCGAGCTGCGGCTGGACCGCCCGTTGGACCTTCCTCCGGCCCTCTCGGAAATCGAGTTGACGCAGCACGTCGGCCGGCTGGCGGGCAAAAACGTCGCCGCCGGCCAGCGGGTCTGCTTTCTCGGCGGCGGGAGCTACGACCATTTCATACCGGCGGCGGTCGACGCGCTGGCCTCGCGCGGTGAATACTACACTTCGTACACGCCTTACCAGGCCGAGGCGAGCCAAGGCAATCTGCAGGCGTTTTTCGAATACCAGACGCTGATCACGCGACTGACCGGCATGGACGTCTCGAACGCCAGCCTCTACGACGGCGGCAGCGCCGCGGCCGAAGCGGTGTTGATGTGCCTGGCCGCCACCGGCCGCCGCGGACGCGTTGTCACCGCCGCCAGCGTCCACCCGGAATACCGGCAGATTCTTCACACTTATCTCGACAACCTCGGCGTCGAGCTGGTGACCGTCGCGACTCCGCACGGAACGCTCGCAGCCGACGACCTGCTGTCGGCCGTCAACGACGAGACGGCCTGCGTGCTGGCGCAGCAACCGAATTTCTTTGGCTGTCTGGAAGAAGCCGAGTCGCTGGGCAAGATCGCGCACCAGGCGGGGGCCAGGTTTGTGGTTTCGGCCGACCCGATCAGCCTGGGCATTTTGAAACGGCCGGGCGACTACGGGGCCGACATCGTGGTGGCCGAAGGGCAGTCGCTGGGCAATCCGATGGCTTTTGGAGGGCCGTATCTGGGCATCATGGCCTGCCGCGAAGACCTGGTGCGGCGGATGCCGGGACGCATCACCGGGCAAACGACCGACCGCAACGGCCGCCGCTGCTGGGTGCTGACGCTGCAAACGCGCGAGCAACACATTCGCCGCGAGAAGGCGACGAGCAACATCTGCACCAACCAGGGGCTGTACGCCCTGCGCGCCACGATCTATCTGTCGCTGATGGGTCCGCAGGGGCTGCGCGAGGTGGCCGAGCTTTGCTTGCAAAAGAGTCGCTACGCACGTGATCGGCTGACGTCGGGCGGCCGCTTGTCGTTGGCCTTCGACCGGCCCACATTCAAGGAGTTTGTGGTCCGCGACGGCGATCGGCAAGTCGAGCGGCTGATCGACCAGGCCGGCGCGGCCGGATTCTTTGCCGGCATCCCGTTGGCACGTTGGTATCCGGAACTCGCCGAATGCTTTTTGGTGACGGTCACGGAGAAGAGGAGGAAGGAGGAAATCGCGGGACTCGTCGGTGCATTGACGTGACGGCGCGGAGGTAACAATCATGCCGAAGCCGATTTTGGGCCGCTTGCGGCCGAACAGCGTAGAAGAGTTCCGCGCCGCTGCGCTCGTTCGGTACGTCGAAGCAGAGCGACTTGCGAATGCCGGGTACGGCACGGGCGCCATTTATCTCTGGGGCTATGCGGCGGAGATGACTCTCAAGGCCGCATACTTTTCACTCGTCGGGTTCGGCCTGCGGCAATCGATCGGTATCGCAGATTTGCGAGTCGCGGTCGAAAGAACGGCTCCGGCAGTCGGTCTGCAATGGCCGGCAGCCGGAAAACTGCACAAGGTGGAGTATTGGGCCCGCTTGCTCGCAGCTGATCGGCGAAGTTATGGAGCCAGCTATGCTGATCCCCAATTCGAGCAATCTATGATTTCTCGAGCGCGATGCGTCTATGATCGCTGGCGGGAGACTTTGCGGTATCATAAGAATCGGGCCTACGAACACGAGGTCCGTCAGGTTTATGCCGCGACACGCTGGCTGTTGGATCACTCGTTAGTTTTATAGCTCTCTCCCGATCGAAGTGTGCGCATGCCGAGAAAAATAAGTAATCCCTCTCCTCGAAAACCAGCCTCCGATGAACTCATCACGGCGTTGATCGCAGAACTGCGGGAGCCTCGTGAGATCGGTCAGCCGATGATCCTGGAACGCCACATGGAGCTGGCCGACGCGGTACATGTCTATGTTATTTGGGACCGTTTCGCCGACATTCCCGGCGACCAGCGCGTGGCGACCATCCTCCGGGCCTACGAGCAATGCATGGGCGAGGAGTTCCGCAAACGGATCACGCTGGCAACCGGTGCGACGGTGCCCGAAGCGGGCGATCTTGAACTGCTGCCGTTCGAGGTCGTCTCCGCGCTGCGAAAGCCTGACCCCAACCTCGTCGATGGCTGTCGCGAAGCGATGCTCGCGGAAGGCGCATCCGTTCTTCGCAACCCAGAGCGCCCCGAGCTGCGATTTGAGACGCTGGACGACGCGACGGCGGCCATCGAGCGGCTAGAGCAACGAGTACCCGGCACTCGCTGGGTCGTCGTACAAGCCGTCACCCACGACTATTCTACGTAGAGCAAGCCATGCGTAACACACAAGCCATCCGCCCGCTCACCGAACTCTCCAGACCCGGCCGCCGCGCGGCATTGCTGCCCAAGTGCGACGTGCCGCAGCGGCCGCTCGAAGAACTGCTGCCGCGCGAAGCAATCGCTCCCTCGCCGCCGGCCTTGCCGGAACTATCGGAGCCGGATGTGGTGCGGCACTTCACGAACCTGTCGACGTTGAACATGTCGGTCGACACGCACTTCTATCCGCTCGGTTCGTGTACGATGAAGTACAACCCCAAACGCAACGAGCGGCTCGCCTCATTGCCGGGTCTGGCCGATCTGCACCCTTATCAGCCTGAATCGACGCTGCAAGGGCTGCTCGAACTGTTATGGCAACTACAGGAGATGCTGGCCGAGATCGGCGGGCTGCACGCGGTCTCGCTGCAACCGGCGGCCGGCGCTCACGGCGAGCTGACCTGCCTGCTGATGGCCCGTGCCCATTTTCGCCGCCTGGCTCAGCCGCGCACCAAAGTGTTGGCGCCCGACAGCGCTCATGGCACCAACCCGGCCAGCGCCACCGTCGCCGGCTTCGACTATGTGACCGTCAAGAGCACCTCGCGCGGCTTCGTCGATCTCGAAGACCTGCGCGCCAAGCTCGACGATCGCGTGGCCGTGTTCATGATTACGAATCCCAACACGTTGGGAATGTTCGACCGCCAGATCCGCCAGATCGCCGATCTGGTGCATGAAGCCGGCGGGCTGGTCTATCTCGACGGCGCGAACATGAACGCCATTCTGGGCATCAGCCGGCCGGGCGATTTCGGTGCCGACATGATGCACTACAATCCGCACAAGACCTTCAGCGGCCCGCACGGCGGCGGCGGACCCGGCGCGGGGCCGATCGCCGTGCGCGAAATACTGGAGCCGTATTTGCCTGTGCCGGTGGTGGAACGTGCGGAGACCGGCTATCGCCTGGCCTACGACCGGCCGCACACCATCGGCCGCGTGCGCAGCTTTTTCGGCAACGTGGGCGTGCTGATTCGGGCGTATTGCTACATCCGCACGCACGGCCCCGACGGCCTGCGGCGCGTGAGCGAGAACGCGGTGCTCAACGCCAACTATCTGCTCAGCCGCCTGAAGCACCGCTTTCCGGTGCCGCAGGGCGAGCGTTGCATGCACGAGTTCGTGGCCTCGGCGGCCAAATTGAAGGCCGAACGCGACATTTCGGCGATGGATCTGGCCAAGCGGCTGTTGGACTACGGTTTTCATGCTCCCACGGTCTATTTTCCGCCCATTGTGCGCGAAGCGATGATGATCGAGCCGACGGAGACGGAGAGCAAGGAGACCCTCGACGCCTTTGCCGACGCACTGCTGAAGATCGCCGATGAATCGCCTGAGCTGCTGCACGCCGCCCCGCACTCGACCGCCGTCAGCCGGCCGGACGAAGTGAAAGCCGCCCGCAGCCCCGTGTTGAACTCCTGAGACTTTGCCATCGAACCGGGCCAAATTGCGGCGAGCGAAAAGAGCATGATCGGGGCGAGCTGGCAGCTCAACGGCTAGAATTGCTTCCTTCGGTTTCCAGGCGTAGAATCGAGTTGGATTTGTATGGCCCGCAAAATGGAGTTGACTGTGAAGCGAGTGCGACTCACCATAGGCTCGAACCCCACCGACCCCATGGACGACTGGCGTTACGCCGCGCGCGTGCGTTACGATCTTTGGGCGCATTCGCCAATAAGGATTGATGAGGAAAGTGAACCTCGCAGGACCAGGCCGCATGGTGCGAATAGACATGCCGATCGAGAAGTCTATTTTGACGTCGGGACCGAGAGCATCGAAGAACTCGACCGCGCTTTACGGGATCTGGGACATGCTGAGCGAGTCAAGATAGCTGTCGTCGAGGAAGGCGAGGCATGCCAGAATTGCGGGAGAATTCAAACCGTGCTGCCGACGATTTGCCCCTCTTGCGGGCACCGCGATATCGATCCCTGCCCGCATTGTGGCGACGAGGTGCCACGACAAGAATACGAAAAGATATCCGGCGATCTCTTCCGGTGCCCGCGTTGCGGCAGCCAAGTTCGCCTGCAACTCAATCCCGACTTGCTAAACGCCAATCTCTCCTTGAACGAGCCCGTCGTCGTCGTGAGCACCGTTGGGGCCTGAGTTACGATGCGAATCGACGACCATGGCCACATTGTCGTCTCTCCGCGGGAAATCTGCGATGCCCTGGACGCACCAGCTCGGCTCATCAATCATTTCCTGATACCGGGAACGATCTCCCAGAGATCGCATGCGTCGTCGAGCACAATGTCCGTCTCGAGTCACTTCCAGTTGAGGACTGCTGTGGCGTGGGCAGACGAATTGACGCATTTATCTATCGCGATTGGTGGAGCCTGTATTCGCGGTGGGAGTTCGATCTGCGCGAATTGAAGCGGGCTATTGCCGGGGGGTTGCAGAGAGGAGGCGACATTCCCCGTCCGTTTGACGCGTGACGGTGAACGACGTGCCGCGAATTCGACCGACGCGCTGTTGAAAATCGCCGAAGAATCGCCTGAGCTGCTGCACGCCGCCCCGCACTCGACCGCCGTCAGCCGGCCGGACGAAGTGAAGGCGGCCCGCAGCCCGGTGTTGAAAGCGGAGTAGCCGCCGCGGCGATTTTTTTTGGAACAATTTCAGCCCGTCGTGCGTCATAGTAACGGGCACACGCGCTGCGAGCGCATCCCTGCCGCCGTATTTGAGGGTCCAAGCCGCAAGCGAGGACGCTTACGCTACGAGTACAGCCATACCAACGCTTTTTTGGAGGCACCGCCATGTTTAACCGTGCGTCACGTCGCTTGTCGAGGCCGTTTTTCATTCTGGGCGCTTTGCTGGCCATGCTGTCGGCCGTGCCCGCCCAGGCCCAGGGGCTGCTCATCAACATCGAGCCGACGCAGCACGTGCGTCTGCCCAGACCCTACGTGGTGGTCGCCCCACGGCCCGTGCCGCCTCCGTCGAGCTACAAAATCCACGAAATCGACGTCCACGTGAAGCTGCTGGAGCAAGTTGCCCGTGTGCAGGTCTCGCAGTCGTTTATGAACACCGGCAGCACGCAAATGGAAGTCTGCTTTATGTTTCCGTTGCCCTACGACGGAGCCATCGACCAGCTCACGCTGCTGGTCGACGGCAAGGAGTTTCCCGCGCGGCTGCTGCCCAAGGACGAGGCCCGCAAAACCTATGCGGAGATCGTCCGCAAGAACCGCGACCCGGCACTGTTGGAATGGGTGGGGACGGGCATGTTCCAGACGAGCGTCTTTCCCGTTCCGCCCGGTGCCGAGCGGAAGGTCACGCTGCGTTATTCCCAGCTTTGCCGCAAAAACCACGGCCTGACCGACTTCCTGTTCCCACTTTCGACGGCCAAGTACACCTCCCACCCGGTCGAAAAGCTGAAGATCGAGGTGGCCATCGAGAGCAAGGGCGAAATCAAGAACGTCTACAGCCCCACACACACGGTCGAGCTGAAACGCGACGCCCATAACGCCACCGTTATTTATAAGAGCGAGAATCTCGTGCCGAGCAGCGATTTTCGGCTGTTGTACGACGTCGAGTCGGGCAAGCTGGGCACGAGCGTGCTCAGCTACAAGCCACAGTCCGGCGAGGACGGTTACTTTCTGCTTTTGACCACACCGGCCATCGAGCGGGCCGGCGAGCAGCCGAAGAAAACCGTGGTGTTCGTCGTCGATCGTTCGGGCAGCATGACCGGCCCGAAGATCGAGCAGGCCAAGGGAGCGTTGAAGTTCGTGCTGAACAACCTTCGCGAGGGCGACCTGTTCAATATCATCGCCTACGATAACGCCGTCGAGTCGTTTCGGCCGGAGCTGCAAAGGTTCAACGACGAAGCGCGTAAGGCGGCATTGGGCTTCGTCGAGGGAATCTACGCCGGCGGCAGCACCAATATCGACGGAGCTTTGGCCGTCGCCCTGGGGGAATTGGCGGATTCGTCGCGGCCCAGCTATGTGCTGTTTTTGACCGATGGTCTGCCGACCGCCGGCGACGTGAATGAGCAGAAGATCGTGGCCAATTCGCAGGCCAACAACCATGTGCGGGCCAGGGTCGTGGCCTTCGGCGTGGGTTACGACGTCAACAGCCGGCTGCTGGACAAGCTGGTGCGGCAGAACTTCGGGCAAAGCGAATACGTGTTGCCCGACGAGAACATCGAGGAGCGCGTCAGCCGCCTCTATCAAAAGATCGAGGCCCCCGTGATGACCGACGTGGCGATCAAGTTCGCGGTCGACGCGCTGCCCACCGAGGCGGGCGAAGCGGTGAACCGGCTCTATCCCAAGCAAGTGGTCGATCTGTTCGCGGGCGAGCAGCTTGTGCTGGTCGGACGTTATAAAAAGCCGGGCACGGCAAAAGTGACCATCACGGGGAATGTGTCGGGGCGGCAGCAAAGTTTCGATTTTCCGGCCGACCTGGTGGCCGAGAGCAAAGACGAGACGTTCGCGTTCATCGAACGGCTGTGGGCCGTGCGCCGCGTGGGCGAGATCATCGACGAGCTCGACCTGAAGGGGAACAACGACGAGCTGGTGAAGGAACTGGTGACCCTCTCGACGCGACACGGTATCTTGACGCCCTATACATCGTTTTTGACCGACGAGACCGTGCAATTGCAAGCGCTCATGCAGAACGCGTCGACGGCCGGTGATCGACTCAGCCTGCTCCGCGAAACGCAGGGCGCCGGCGCGTTCCGTCAGCGCGCGATCAAGGGCGGCTTGCAACGGGCGGAAAACGCCGATAGTGCCCGGCGACTCAACGAACGGGCGGCGGAGTTCCGCTACGGCGGCGCGAGTCTTTCCAGCGCGGCGGGCCCGGCGTCGGGTGGACGCGCCGGCCTGGCCAAACTGCCGGTTGGTGCTCCGGTGGCCGCTGGCAAACCGGCGGCCGGCCAGCCCGAACTGGTGCGCAACATCGGCAACAAGGCGTTTTATCGCCGTGGCAAGCGTTGGGTCGATGGCACGGTGACGGACGAGCAAGACAAGAACGCCCGGCGCGTGGCCCAGTTCAGCGAGGAATATTTCAAGCTGGCCGACCGATATGGCCGCAAGCTGTCGCAATATCTGGTGTTCGACGAAGCGGTGTTGCTCGAGCTCGACGGTGCGGCCTATCTCATCGAGCCGGTCGACTAATCCCGGCGCGCCGGGACTTGCTCCGCAAGCGGAACGGTGGATGCACCCTACAGATACATCCCCAAGAACCCGCCACGGCCCTCGGTCTCGGCCTGCAGCCGGTCGATGCGCTGCCGCGTTTGCTCGAGATCGCCGGCAGCGATGTAGCGATCGAACTCGACCGCCACGCTGTGCGGCACCGTCTCCTTGAACCACTCGACAATGGGCTCCGTCAGCCAATCGCACGTCTCCCGGACCAATTCAACCTCAAGGTAGCACCGCTCGGTCTGCTGGTCGGTCTCTTCGGTCACGACGGTCCCTTCGAAGCGAAATTCGAGCGTGCCCAATTCGGCACGGTTCGTCAGGTGGAAGGTACAGGAGGCGTTGTACAGATAATAGGTATTGTGGGAGCCGTGGGCTTCAATCGCCTTGAGCACCCTTTCGCACCGTGCCCGAAAGCCCGGCGAGGCGTCGATCGGCACGTCCAACCGGCCCACCGACCGCAAGGGCAGGCAATCGAAGATGATCTCCACATAGCGATTCATGGTCTCGCTCCTTCCGGCACGCGGGCCTGACGATTCTCTCCAGAAAGTGGACTGGCCGGTTGCCGCCAGGCCAGCGTGATCCAGCCGTGTTCCGCCCTAAGTTCCACCAGTTCCAACCGGCCCACACGCGCCCAGTACCCCGGCAAGAGCAGGCCCTGGGAAGCGATCTCCGGCGTAAAAAAGTCGTCGAAACGGTGGCGGACGTAGCTGGCGTCGCGGCTCTGACGCAAGCTCATGCGCCTTTTTCCGTCGGCGACAAAGCCGGCCGGATAGACCTCCAAGTCTCCTTCGCGGACCGCCTTGACGGCCTGATTTTCGCGAGACAGGCGATAGTGGGCCGTCACGTCGAGCGGCGTATCAATAGTCCGCAAGTCCGACGCGAACCGCCGGCCGCGCACGGTGAGCGACGCCCTGCCGCCATCGACACGGAGCACAATCGGCTCGTGGCTGCCGAACGTAATGGCCCAGGGCCCCTTCTGCTCGTCGTATTCAAGTTGCGAGGGTCGCCGTCCAAACAATTCCAGCGACAGCCGATCGAGGTCTGCTTGCCGCAGGGTCTGCCCGGAAAACAGCCCGTCGCCGTAGTTGTTCACCAGCGACTCATGGAGTTGCACCACCAAGGCCGCATCGTCGGGCATCGCCGGCGGCGCCGTGGGGGCTGCCAGTCGTGAGTCGCCGTCGTGAAGCGCCAGCAGTCGGAATTGGCCGGCCGTGCTGGCCATCCGCAACTGTCGCGGCCATTGTCCAAGGCGCACCAACGGGTTGCGCAGCTTGTTCATGAAATCGGCATGTGCCCGGCCAAGCTGGGCATTGGCCTCGGCGTCGAGCCGGGCGTTCAATTGCCGTTCGGCATGTCGCGCGGCGACCCGCTCGGCCGCTCGCTTTTGCTGGGCCACCCGCTTGCTAGCCACCCGCCGCACCACTCGGTCCATCAGACCGTGCTTGTTGGAGCCGATGCCGCGTATCTGGCTGCGGGCGTCGGCCTGCGAAGCCGCAGTCCATACATGAAAACCGCTTGCGTCGAGGTAAAAACGCTTCGTACCCTTCAACTGCGTCGTACTGCTGCTGTAGATCCGTGCCGGCCCATTGTATCCGACGGTTTGGGCGCGGTTCGTGGCGACAATGCTCGTCTCGAACAAAGCACGCCGCTCGTCGGGCAGCAGCCGCGTGCGTGCCCAACCGACCGTCCGCCCGGAACCAAGAATCTGCGTGCCCAGAATCGCGTCTCGCACGGGTTGAGGCTGAACGTCGTTGATCGCCCGCAGACTGCCGCTGGAGACCATTTCTTCAGAGAGACGCACCTGCAGATTCGGATGCGACAGGCGCCGGCGGACTTGGGCCACGACCTCACGACATTGACCATGCTCATGGAGCCAAGCCACGCTGTCGCTAATCGCCGCAACCTCTTGGGCTGTCGGCGGATCGGACATTTCCGCCAGCCGAACGGCAAGCCGCTCGAGCTGTTCGTCGAGTTCTGCCGAGCTGACTTGCTCCACCTGTTCGCGGACCAGCCGGAGATAACGCTGAAGGCTGGCGGCCACGTTCTGGAAAACGGGTAGCTCAAGCCCGGCGTGGTTGGCCCGAAACCTCGCTAAGACACCGTTCAGCGATGCGCCATCGCCGCCGTTGCGCTTTAGTGCGGTCAAAAGATCGGGGAACAGCAGGTATCGCTTCCAGGCCGCGCCATTTTTCCCGCCCGCAGTTAGGTAGACCTCAAGCCGCGCGACTGCCTGGGCCAACTGTTTCCTGGCGGCTTCCACCTCATCGCCGCTGACGGAGGCGACGTCCCCTTTGTGCTCGCGGCACAGCTCGGCCAGTTCCCGACTCCGAGAATCTTGGGCCGCAGCCGGGGCCGCTGCCAACGCAAAACCCATTACCAGGCAGAGAGTTAGGACATAGAACGGCGCATCGATCGAAGGCAGCCGCGCGTTGCTCGAACCGTCCAACGACTTGGACATAGGGCGTTCATCCTCAACCAAAACGGCCCGATCAGGGTAAAAGCTGGCATTCATACCACGCCGAGGCAGGAAATTCCAGCCTCCCCACCAGAAACCCTGATCGGGGCGGTTGAACTTCGCTAGCTTACCTGTTAAACCCATACCTTTCTGCCGGTGAGCTCGACGCATTCGTCAAATTTGACATACGCCCAGCTTACTGGGAAGGACTTCGATGACTCCCGCATGGCACTTTCGCCTCCCGTCGACGCTCAACGTCGGCAGGCGGTGGCGACGCTGGGGTCTCACTGCCACGGATTTGGCCACAGCAACCTGGTGTTGCAACCGTCGGTTCATCGAGAAGTCGGCAGACACGGAAAACTGCCGGTCGAATCGACGGTGGAACTGTCCTTTGTATCAGGGACCGCCGTGCAGGGAAGCCGGGTTAAGAATTAGCCCCGGTCGATTAGCCCCGAGGAGGTGCTTATGTCACGCACTGTTTTGTTGTTTTTGGTCTGTCACTTTTTTGTCATCGCCGGTGATGGCAAGGCTTGGGCGGCCGACGAGGCCGCGCCTGTTTCGGCCGATGTCGAGATCGACTGGCATCACGATTACGGCGATGCCATGCGGGCCGCCCGCGCCGAGGGCAAAATGATGTTCGTCTGGTTCCAAGGCAAGACGCGGAACCAACTTAGCGAAAGGTTCGAGGCCGTCTCGCTCCGTGATCGCAAGGTCCGCAGCCTGCTGGACCGCTTTGTGAGCGTCAAGCTGCCGCAAGACGCCACGATCACCGTCGATGGCGAGCCGGTTCGTCTACTCGAACACGCCGCCTTTCAAGAAATGAACGGCGGGCCGGGTATCGCTATCATCGACTTCGAAAATCGCGAAACCGAGCACTACGGCTATGTTGTCACGACGCTGCCGTTTACGCCGGGCAAGTTCTATCAGTTCCGGCCCGAGCACCTGGCCGTGGTGCTGGATCTGCCGCCCGGAACGCTGACCCAGCGGACCTTGGTCTTTGCGGTGCGGATTCATCCCGAAAAGCCGGCCAGCACCCGCGGAACCATCGATCCGACGCTGGTGTCGGCGGCAAAGCAACATTCGACCTACCAGGCGCGGATTCGCCTGCAAGGCCATCACCATTGGGGAGAGCGGTTTCCGCGCCTTGCCCGGCTGCTGGGACTGAATCCCCAAGAGATCGTGGCCGAAAGTTGGCCGCAGGAAAGCCTGGTCGACGCCGCCGTCGACGTGGTCGATAGCTGGCATCACTCGTCGGGCCATTGGCAGGCAGTCTATTCCAACCAAAGACGCTTCGGTTATGACATGAAAAAGGGGAGCAACGGAATCTGGTATGCCACCGGATTATTCGGCAGCACCCATTGATCTGGCACCGTTCAGCGCCGCCCCCTGCGGGAAGTTGCTTGCCAAGCGCTTCCGGCTGGGGGCTTTTTTTCGTTTATACCGATTGAAAGTCGCCTTTTTACAACAGCCACGTTGAGTTTCTTCGCCACGTTGCCCAAATGCGTGTTACGGTTCTGTACGTGGCGGATGAATCGGTATCTCACGACCGGAGTCAAACGGAGCATGGACGGGCGGGACGTAAAGCGCGGCGGCGGTCGCGGGCCGAAAAGGCCGTTGTCGGCCCGCGCGCTGGTTCCCGGTCGCCGTCCGGCCACGGTCGCCGGCGCTTTTGTTTGCCTGGCATGGCCGCTGTTCCTCGCTGGCTGTGCCTCCGGCCGACTGCCGATGGTCGATCCCAGCGGAGAGCGGCTGTTTGTCGCCGGCCCCGTCAATCGGCAGCCGGAACCCAGGCCGCCGCGCGCGCACGACCTGGTGCGGGTCGAGCTGACGCCCTCGAAGGTCGTCGCTCCCGTCGGTTGCGAGGTGGTCATGATCGCCGGCGTGTGCGGGGCCGACGGCTACCTGCGGGCACGCGAAGGCGTCGAATGGATGTTGTCGCCGGGCGGTGTCGGCGAGTTCGTCACGGTCGGCCGCCGGTCGCCGCTCGATTGGCTGACTTCGTTCGATTCGGGGCCGCGCAAGGTCACGAATACCTACGCCCTCGGCACCACGTCGTCGAGCTATCTATGCTTAAACCGAGGCACGCCCACCGCTGACGACGACTTGCCCGTGGAGCGCGGGCAGGCCTGGACCGCGATTACGTCGCCCGTCGAAGGCGTGAGCTATGTGACCGCCTACGCACCGGGCGTCAAGGCCTGGGATTCTCACCGGCAGACGGCGAAGATCTATTGGATCGACGCGGAATTCGCCTACCCGCCGCCCGCGATCGGTCCCGCGGGCACGCGGCACACGCTTACCACCACGGTCACGCGCCACAGCACGCACGCGCCGTTCGAGGGCTGGCGGGTCCGCTATGAAATCACAGGAGGCCCTCCAGCCGGCTTCGCGCCCAATGGCGGGTCGATCATCGAAGTGCCCACCAACGAGCTCGGGCAGGCAAGCGCGGAAATCTACCAACTCGAAGCAACGCCCGGCACGAACACCGTAGCCATCCAGGTTGTTCGTCCGGCGGACGCACATGGCGAGGAGTTTACCGTCGGTCAAGGCACGACCCTGATGACGTGGAGCGCTGCGGCGACCGCGATCCGCACCACCGAGCCCGCACAAGCTCCGGCCGGGGTCCGGGTAACCACCACGGGACCGGCGCAAGTTACCGTCGGACAAGACGCCCTGTTCCGCGCGGAGATTATGAACACGGGCGCGTCGCCGTTGGCGGGCCTGGTGATCGTCGACCGCTACGACGCCGGACTGCAGCATGCCAGCCGGCCCGGCGCGACGGACCGCGCCATGGAACGCGATCTGGGCGCATTGGCTCCGGGAGAAACGCGGACGATTGACGTGACCTTCCGCGTGGTGCGAGCGGGCCGGCAGTGCAACACCATTGACGTGTACCGAGCGGCCGACCTCCTGGGCAGCGGCAAAGCATGCCTCACCGCGGTCGCCCCCGCTGCCGCGACTACCGCGGGTCGGCCGAAGCTCTCGATTACCAAGAGCGGCCCTCAGCGGCAGCAGCAAGGCAGCCTGGCCATTTTCGATATCGCGATTACCAACAGCGGCACGGCGGCCGCCACGAACTTGACCGTCACCGATCACGCCGAGACGCCTTTGAACCCGACCAGGGCCAGTCACGACCCGAAACAGGATGCCGACGGCGACCTGTTCTGGAAAGTCGCCCGACTCGATGTGGGCCAAACGATTCGCTTTCGGGTGGAATGCCAGTGCCTGGAGCCGGTCGACAATGCCTGCAACCGCGTGACCGCCACGTCGCAGGAAGGCGTCAGCGAGACCGCTGAATCGTGTCTGGAAATCACGGCTGCGGCGCCCGGCCTGAAGGTGTCGATCGCCGACGAGGGCGACCCGGTGTCGATCGGCAAGCAGACGGCCTATCACATCACCGTGATGAACAGCGGCGCGGCACCCGAAAAAGAGGTGGGCGTGACCGTGACCGTGCCCGAAATGACCTCGCTGGTCGCAGCCGGCATCAAAGGCCCCTCGACGTCCGAGACGATCGGCAGAACCGTGAATTTTGCCCCGGTGGCCTCGCTGGCTCCCGGCCAGAAGCTGGAGTTTACGGTGCCGGTGCAAGTCAAAGCCGCCGGCAACGGCGCGGCACTCGTCGATGTGACCAGCCAAGGCCGGGCCGCGCCCGTCAGCGACCAGGCCACCACGACGTTCATCAAATAGCACGAGGTCGTTGATCGTGCGTAGCTGGCCTTCCAGCCCGCAAACTTCCGTCGCGAGTTGGCCATCTTCGAAACTTCGCCAGTTGCGCGACTTCGTTGGCGCTCGGGGCTTTTCGGCTGGCCGACACCTTGGCCGGGCCGCCTGCCTTCTTACGAAGTCAGCTACGGAGTTGCGCATCTTCGCGGTCGTGGTGCGTTAGCCATACTGGCGGGGGGATCCGGTGCAACGTTGCACCCGATCGAGCGGCGAGTAGTTTCATCTGACGGACGGGCTGCGGGCGGCTATAATGCAACTCGTGGCAAATCGTTACGACATAATGAATCCCATCACCGAACACCGCCTGACCATCAATCGCCGCGAGTTCTTCTCGCGCGGCGTCTCGACCATCGGCACCGCTGCCCTGGCTTCGCTCTTGACGCGCGACGGCCTTGCTTCGGCCGGCTCGCCCGCCGGCGCTCTTCCGGGCCTGCCCCATTTCGCCGCCAAAGCGAAACGGGTGATCTACCTGTTTCAAAACGGCGGCCCCACGCACGTCGAGCTGTTTGATTACAAGCCGAAGCTCAAAGAAATGCACGGGCAGCCGATACCCGACGCTTACATTGCCGGCAAGCGGTTCAGCACCATGACGGGTTCGCCGCAGGGAAAGGTGATGCTGGCTCCGGTCGAGCCGTTCGCCCAGCACGGCGAAAGCGGGGCCTGGGTGAGCAGTTTCTTGCCGCAGACGGCGGCCATCGCCGACGACCTGTGCTTCATCAAGAGCATGCACACCGACGCGGTCAACCACGCGCCGGCGATCAGTTTTTTCTTAAGCGGCGCGCAGTTGCCCGGCCGGCCGACGATGGGCGCCTGGCTCACCTATGGGCTGGGCAGCGACACGCAGGACTTGCCCGCTTTCGTGGTGATGACCTCGGTCAGCAAAGGCACGACGTGCGGGCAGATTTTTTACGACTTTTATTGGAGCTCGGGCTTTTTGCCGTCGCGGTTTCAAGGCGTGAAGTTCCGCGGCAGCGGCGAACCGGTGTTGTATCTCTCCGATCCCGACGGCATGAGCCGCCCCATGCGCCGCGGCCTGCTCGACGATCTGGCGAAGCTCAACGAGCTGAAATTGCGCGAATTCGGCGATCCGGAAATTGCCACGCGGATCGCCCAATACGAAATGGCCTATCGCATGCAGACGAGCGTGCCGGAGCTGACCGACTTTTCCGACGAGCCGGCGCACGTGCTCGCGATGTACGGAGCGGACGTGAAGCAGCAGGGCACGTATGCCTACAACTGTCTGATGGCCCGGCGGTTGGTGGAGCGCGGCGTGCGGTTCGTGCAGCTCATGCATGCAGGTTGGGACCAGCACGGCAGCATCACCACCGAGCTTTACAATCAGTGTCGCGACACCGACCAGCCCTCGGCGGCGCTGGTCGCCGATCTCAAGCAGCGCGGCCTGCTCGACGACACGCTGGTGATCTGGGGCGGCGAGTTCGGCCGCACGCCGTTTTTGCAGGGCAACATCGCCGACCGTCCCAAATGGGGCCGCGACCACCACCCTTATGCCTTCACCGTCTGGATGGCCGGGGGCGGCGTGCGGCCGGGAATCAGCTACGGCGCGTCGGACGATCTGGCGATGAACGCCATCGAGAATCCCGTACACGTCCACGATTTTCAGGCCACCGTGCTGAACTTGCTGGGCATCGACCACGAGCGGCTCACATATCGCTTTCAGGGGCGTGATTTCCGCCTCACCGACGTGCATGGCGAGGTCGTAGACGACATCCTGTTGTGAAGGCAATGAGGCATTTTCGGTGGCTGGGGCAGAGCTTGGCCAGATAGCGGCTGGCGCCCATCAACGGCGTGGCGGCCAAGAGATGCCCCGGTTGGACGCACCGGGGCATCGTCTGGCCGCCGAGATGAACGAAGTGCCAGCGTCCACCCGGCCAGACTCTGCCCCAGCCACCGCCAATGTCTCACCCTCGGCCGCGTAAAGTATAGAGGTCTATCTACCGCCTGATCCGCCTTGACCCTGTCGGCGCCCGTTTCTATACTCCCCGGCCCAATGGCGTTGCCGGCAGCCGCGTCGAGAATCTGCGCGGGCGTCTGAGTGGAACGTTTGGCCTACCGAACTCGGTTCAGGGAGAAACCGCATGGATCGCGAATCGACCGCCGCACCCGTAAGAAAATTGCGCGGGCGGCTGCTCTCGTTGGTCGGCGTGCTGACGACGGTCGGCATCGCCTTGCTGATTCGCCACGGCTGGCCGGCGCCGGCCGCCAAGGCCGAGTTGCCTTTCAAGCGGACCGCGGCCAAAAGCACTCCCAAAAAGAAACCCAAGAGCGAAGTCGAACCCGAGGCCCCGCCGGCCGAATTGCCGCTGCCGGAGAACCTCACGGTCATGGCCATCGTCAACGGCGAACGCATCGAGCGGCCGGAACTGGCCCGTGAGTGCCTGCGGCACTATGGCGAAGACGTGCTGGAAACGATCATCAATAAACGGCTGATCGCCGCCGAATGCCAGCGGCGCAATATCCCCGTGACCAACCAAGAAGTCAAAGAGGAAATGGACCGCATGGCGGCGCGGTTCGGACTGGCAACCGAGCAGCTTCTCAAAATGCTCAAGGAAGAACGCCACATCACTTCGCAGCAATATGCCAAGGAGATTCTTTGGCCCACCGTCGCGCTGCGAAAACTGGCCAACGACCGGCTGAAGGTCACCGAAAAGGATTTTCAAGAAGCCTACGACATGCTCTATGGGCCGGCGATCCAGACCCGGCTGATTGCCTGCGCCACGCTGGCCGACGCCGAACGGATCCGCGCGCTGGCGGTCGCCAATCCCGATGATTTCGGCAACCTGGCCAAACAGTACTCCATCGACACCGTCAGCGCAAGCTCGAAGGGGTTGATCCAACCGATCCATCACCATCAGGGCGATAAGAACATCGAGCGCGTGGCGTTCGGCCTGAAGGAGGGCGCGATTTCGGAAGTCGTCGCCGTGGGCGACCAGTTCGTGCTGCTGAAGTGCGAGGCCCACCTCGCCCCGCAACGGGTCGACCGCGCGAAAGTGCAGAAGGTCTTGGAAGAAAGCATCCGCGACAAGAAGCTCCGCCTGCAGGCCGAAAGCATCTTCAAGCAACTGCAAGACAACGCCAAGGTCGAGAACGTCTTCAACGACCCCGTCCGCAGCAAACAGCATCCGGGCATCGCCGCCATCGTCAACGGCGAGAGCATCACGGTCCGCGACGTGGCCGAAGAGTGCATCGAGCGGCACGGCATCGAAATGCTGGAAGGGCTGATCAGCAAGCACATTCTGACGCAGGCCCTGAAGCGCCGCAAAATCAAGATCACCGAGGCCGACCTGCAGGAAGAGATTGCGCGCATCGCCGTCGGCATGGGCAAGACCACCAAGGACGACAAACCCGACGTTCGGGCCTGGCTCAAAGACGTGGTCGAGCACCAGAAAATGTCGGTCGAAATCTATCGCGACGACGTGGTCTGGCCCTCCGTCGCCCTGCGCAAGCTGGCGGGCGACAAGACCGAGATCACCAAAGAAGACCTGCAAAAGAGCTTCGAGGCCAACTACGGCCCGCGCGTGCGTTGCCGGGCCATCGTGCTGAACAATCAGCGCCGCGCTCAGGCGGTGTGGGAACTGGCACGAAAGAACCCCACGCTGGAGAACTTCGCCGACCTGGCCAGGCAGTATACGATCGAGCCGGGCGGCAAAGTGAACGACGGCGAGGTCCCCCCCATTCAACGCTACGGCACCGAACCGCTGTTGGAGCAAGAGGCGTTTTCGCTGAAGAAAGGCGAGGTTTCCGGCATTGTGCAGGTGGGCGACAAGTGGGTGATCTTGTTTTGCGAAGGTTTCACCAAGCCGGTGGGCGTCAAGTTCAAGGACGTCGAGAAGCTGATGTACGGCGACATCCGCGACAAAAAAATCCGGGTGGCGATGGTCCAGCAGTACACCAAGCTGCAAGACGACGCCCGGATCGAGAACTTTCTGGCCGGCAAGGTGCAAGGGGGAGCGAAGGCCAAGCAGGCCGGCGATTCGCTGTTGAACGTTCCGGAGGGAACGCTGCTGGCGCCGGACAACCCCGAGCCGCCCCCCAAGAGCGCCAGCAAGCCGAAGCCCTCGCGGCCTGAAGTGCGATAGCCATTATTTCACGCTGCCGAGAATGAGACGTTGGCGGTGGCTGGGGCAGAGCCTGGCCAAGTGGGGGCCGGCACTTCGTTCAG